>Ga0209798_10000246_pt1 | contig 31294 bp, 28 predicted proteins | sample DOMMetBare3Fresh_FD_187475 | JGI IMG/M metagenome (GOLD analysis project Ga0209798, IMG submission 187475) | Wetland sediment microbial communities from St. Louis River estuary, USA, under dissolved organic matter induced mercury methylation -... | ecosystem: Environmental > Aquatic >... | reverse complement strand
AGTACAACTGGCAAGCCTGCTGGAACAGATCCTGGCGCCATCCCAGTACGCCGTCAACGTGGAAACCAGAAGCGGCAGCGGACAGCGGGTGGAATTTGCCCTCCGGCTCCCCGGCCGTGAAGCCGACCGCGAGAAGATTGTCTGGCTGCCAATGGATGCCAAATTCCCCCAGGAAGATTACCTGCGCCTGGTGGAAGCCCAGGAACAGGGGGATCCGGCCGGTGCCCTGGAGGCTGCAAAAATGCTGGAGCGCGCCATTCGTGAAAGCGCCAGGACCATTCGTGACAAATACCTTGATCCCCCCCACACCACCGATTTCGGGGTGATGTTCATACCGACCGAGGGACTGTACGCCGAAATCCTGCGCCGTCCCGGTCTGTTTGATGCCCTGCAACGGGAATACAAGGTGATGGTGGCCGGCCCGACCACACTGGCAGCGCTCCTGAACAGCCTGCAGATGGGTTTCCGCACCCTGGCGATCGAACAACGTTCCGCCGAAGTGTGGAACCTGCTCGGGGCAGTGCGGACCGAGTTTCACAAGTTCGGAGAGATCCTGGACAAGACCGGCAAAAAACTGCGGGAAGCAGGACATCAGATTGACGCAGCCGCTGTCAGGAGCCGCTCGATCGAGAAAAAACTGAAAGGGGTGCAGGAACTCCCTGCCGCCGAGGCGGCGTCCTTGCTTGAATCGGAACCATGGGATGAAGAGAGTCAGACGCTGTCACAACAGTAGCTTATACTGAGCACGTTTCTCCCTTGGGAGAAAGGAAAGAACCCTAAGGAGCTTCTTCATGAATCTCGACTTTTCATCACTTGCAAGTGCGATTGGACAACTGGAAAAAAGCATCAGTTTTGCAAAATCCGATATGGCGCAACAGAATGACGATCTGTTTGAGCAGTTACGTAACTCAGTCATACAATGCTTTGAATTTACCTACGAGTTGAGTTGGAAAATGCTCAAACGCTATCTGGAGGAAACGTCTGCAAATCCCGAAGAGATTGACACCAGCGCCTTCCAGAGCCTGATACGCATGGGGAATGAGCAAGGTCTGCTGCGCTCGGACTGGTTACGCTGGAAAGCGTATCGCCAGGCCCGCACAAACAGCAGTCATACCTACGATGCCGGTAAAGCTGAAAAAGTATACGAAATTGCACCTGACTTTCTGGAAGAAGCCCGGTATCTCTACAACCAACTGGTAAAAAAAGATAAAGAAATATGAACGATATTCCTCCGATTATGCTCAGTCAACACGATTGGAAAGAGGTCATCAAGGTTCTTTCGCAGTATCTCCCCGCATATACCGTCTGGGCGTTTGGCTCCCGTGTTGCGGGTAATGCAAAGCCCTTTTCCGATCTCGATCTGGTGATTATGACAGATCAACCTTTATCATTGGCCAGCATGGCGACAATCAAGGATGCCTTTGATGAATCAGATGTAACCGTTCGGGTCGATCTTGTTGATTGGGCGGCGACCAGTGACATTTTTCGAAAAATCATAGAACAACGGTATGTGGTTCTACAGCAAGCGGGAGCCACTGATGTCTGATATGAATAACAAACAGAAAGAGTGACATGTCTGAAAAGAAGAACATAGCCCGCGCCGCCGGTATTTTGGGGAGCGCCACCACCCTTTCCCGGATCATGGGGATGGTGCGTGACATGGTGGTGGCCCGCCTGTTCGGCGCAGGCATGGGCACCGACGCGTTTTTTGCCGCCTTCCAGATCCCCAACATGCTCCGCCGTTTCTTTGCCGAAGGAGCACTCACCTCGGCCTTTGTCCCGACTTTTTCCGCCGTCTACAACCAGCAGGGGGAACAACGGGCACGGGAACTGGCCAACATCTGCGCCACCCTGCTAACCATCGTCATGTCAGCCATCACACTGCTCGGCATCCTCTTTTCCCCCTGGATCGTCAAGCTGATGTTCCCCGGTTTCAGCGCCGTGCCGGGCAAGTTTGAACTGACCGTACTGCTCAACCGGATCATGTTCCCCTACATTTTCTTTATCAGCCTGGTGGCGCTCTGCATGGGGATCCTCAACACCCTGCGCCATTTTTTCATGCCGGCCATATCAACCGTTTTTCTCAATATCTCCATGATCGTGTCGGCGCTGCTGCTGCGCCACCTGTTCCAGGTACCGATCATCGCCCTGGCAATCGGCGTGCTGGCTGGCGGTTTCATCCAGCTGATTCTGCAACTGCCGACCCTCTGGAGCAAAGGTTTTCCACTCCGTCCCGCTTTCAATTTCAAACTTCCGGAAGTACAAAAAATTGCCCTGCTGATGCTGCCGGCTACCTTCGGGGTCGGCGTCTATTACCTGAACATCACCGTCAGCGCCATCCTGGCATCGCTCCTCCCCCAGGGGAGCGTTTCCTACCTCTACTATGCCCAACGGCTGTTTGAATTTCCCCAGGGTATCTTTACCGTCTCGGTGGCCCAGGCAGTGCTCCCCTCCATGAGCAAGCAGGCTGCCGCGGGAGACCTGGACGGCATGAAGGAATCACTCGCCTTTGTTCTGCGCCTGACCCTGTTCATCACCATACCGGCCATGGTCGGCCTGATGATCTGCGCCACACCGATCATGAGCCTGATTTTCATGGGTGGTGAATTCGATTATGGCCAGGTTGCAAAATCAGCCGAGGCACTGATCTACTACTCGATAGGGCTCTCCTTTGTGGCGTTGACCCGGGTGCTGGCGCCCGCTTTCTATGCTCTCAAGGACACCAGGACACCGGTCTGGACCGCCCTGGCAGCCTTCGTCATCAACGTAATCTTCAGCCTGCTGCTGATGAAACCGTTGCTGCACGGTGGACTGGCGCTGGCCACCACCCTCTCGGCGCTGGCCAACATGATCCTGCTGCTCTGGTGCCTGCGACGTAAAATCGGTTCCTTCGGTGGTCGAACGATTGCCCGTTGCGGATTACAATCGTTGTTGGCCTCACTCCCCATGGGACTGCTTGTTTTTTATGCATGTCGTTTGACCGACTGGAGCGTCAGCGGACAGAAGCCGCTCAAGGCGCTGGTGGTGACGCTGGCTGTCAGTGGCGGAGCCGCGCTGTACGGCCTCGTGGCGCGCCTGCTCGGATCGGAAGAAGCAACCCAGGCTTTGGGGTTGATCACCAAGAAACTGAGGCGAACATGAGCTTGAATGCAGACAATTACTACTGTTCACACTTCGAAACCCCCTGGGGCGCCGGCATCGTGAGCGCAAACGATCTCGGCATCACTTCCGTCCGGCTGCCGGGTGACACGTCCCTGTTCTCAATCCAGCCGGCATCCCCGCTCACCGAACATGCCGCCACGCTGCTGCAGCGCTACTTCAGCGAGGGCGAGCAACCATTCCACCTGCTAGCAATCGATCTTTCCCCCCTGACTCCCTTTCAAAAACGCATCCTGGAGCAGACCCGGCTGCTTGCCTACGGCGACATCAGCAGCTACGGAGCGCTGGCACGACTGGCAGGAAACCCCAGGGGAGCCCGTGGCGTGGGGGGGGCTCTGGCAGCCAATCCGATTCCGATCATTATCCCCTGTCACCGGATTGTTGCCTCAAATGGCGCCTTGACCGGTTACAGCGCTCCCGGTGGTATCGACACAAAATGCTGGTTGCTGCGCCACGAAGGGCATCTGGTTTCAGATGGAAGAATTGCCCTGAAATCAGCTAGTTTTGCACAGGGGTAATCCAAGAAAAAAATAACAAAAAAACCGAATTTTTTGTTGACAGCCATAACCCCCCAATTTTGCTACAAACAGCAATAACAGTTTGATTTTATTACAGTTTATATTTGTTCAAAAAACAAGCAAAGCGTAAAAAACCGTTGCAAAAATACGGCTTTCCCAATCCATCAACACCGTTATCCACAAGTTATCAACATTTTTTGTGGATAAGCCAACATACTCAATAATACCTGCTGGTTAGTGGCCACTATCAGCAGTTAGATTAAACATCATCTATTAGTTCCGTTTTCAAGCGATCGGGATTCACCGCAGCAATCCGGATTCAACGCTGCCGATACAACGACCGAGGGGCGGCCATAATTGGCCGCCCCTCGAATTGAACAGATACACCGCGTCCGGAGATGGTTACGGTTCGTTTTTGATTACCGCCACCAGTTTGCGGTACAGTTCATCGCCATCAACGGCGGTGATCTTCTGTTTGTCAACCGTGGCCATGACAAGCTCACGACACGCACCGCACTGTTTGACGCACTTTTTGATCTTGATGTTCAGATCGGGAAATTCCTCCGTCAAGCGACGGAAGACCTTCCCTTTCCCCTTGTTATGTTCGCAAAATCTTATTTTCATCCTATACCGCCAATGGTGCGCCGGGAGGCGCCACAAACACCCGCTGCCCCATTTCCGTATCAATCATCAGGACACCGTAGCCATTATCCCCCACCATTTTCAACTTGGCGATCAGGTCACGGTCGTTGTTTTCTTCTTCGATCTGTTCGGTAATAAACCATTGCAGAAAAATCTGGGTGGCATGATCTTTCTGTGACACAGCCAGTTCACTCAATTCATTGATACAACCGGTTATCAGCTGTTCGTGCTTGAGGGTCTGCTCCATCATATCCAGCAGCGAATTATAGCTGTTGGGAACTTCCTTGCTGGCCAGAATGGTGATGTTGATCCCCTGGTCAACCAGGTAGGTGTAAAACTTCATGAAATGAACCATTTCCTCCCGATACTGCACGGTAAACCAGTTGGCAGCTCCCTTGAGCCCTTTCTCATTGGCAGCCGAAGCCATGGAGAGGTAGAGATGGGCCGAATACAATTCCAGATTCATATGGGTAGTAAGCGCTGCTGCGGTAGTGCTGCTGATCATGGCGTTTCTCCTTGTGTGTAATGACATCGTGCTGCCGCAAGTATTGAGGAATACACGCTGTCTGTCAAGCGTCGGGCACTCACTCCCGCTTCTTTTTCCCCTTCAGCCATTCCATCCGTTCCTTGATATTCTTTTCATAGCCATACCCCTGGGGCTGATACAACTGCATCCCGAGCAAGACATCGGGAAGACATGATTGTCCGGCATAGCCATGTTCATAATCGTGGGGGTATTGATACCCCTTGCCATACCCCAGTTCTTTCATCAAACCGGTCGGCGCATTACGGATATGGAGCGGCACCGGCAGATTGCCGCTTTTGCGAACCTCCGCCAAAGCAGCATCGATGCCGCAATAGGAAGCATTGGACTTGGGGGCAGTGGCCAGATAGGTCACGGCCTGGCCGATGATGATCCGTCCCTCCGGCATACCGATGGTCTGAAATGCCTGAAGTGCCGCCACCGCCACCTGTAAACCGCGCGGATCGGCATTCCCCACATCCTCGGAAGCGAAGATCACCATACGCCGCAGGATAAAGAGCGGATCCTCCCCCGCTTCCAGCATGCGGGCCGCCCAGTACAGCGCCGCATCCGGATCACTCCCCCGCATCGATTTGATGAAGGCGGAAATGACGTTGTAATGTTCTTCGCCACCTTTGTCATACACCAGCGCACGATGTTGCAACGCTTCCTGCAACAACTCGGCGGTGATCCGGCGCAACTCCCCGGCGGTAGCAGTAGATCCGGCAACACCGACCAAACCGGCGGCAACCTCCAGGGTATTCAACGCCCGGCGGGCATCCCCCCCCGACTGTTCCACCAGAATTTCCAGAGCCTGTTGATCCAGTGACAGCTGCAACTCTCCCATCCCCCGTTCCCGGTCGTTCAACGCCAGACGGCAGAGTTCCGCCACTGCATCCGGTTCCAGCGGCTGCAGGGTCAACACGCGACAGCGGGAAAGGAGCGGCGCAATTACTTCAAAGGAGGGATTTTCGGTGGTGGCACCGATCAAGGTGACCACCCCTTTTTCAACGTAGGGGAGAAAAGCGTCCTGCTGGGATTTGTTGAAGCGGTGGATTTCATCCACAAACAGAACTGTGGTGACGTTACGACGTGACAGGTCCTCCGCTTCCTTGAATATTTCACGGATCTCCTTGACCCCGGAGAGGATGGCGGAGAAAAAGATGAAGTGCGCTCTGGTTTCAGCCGCAATAACATGGGCTAGGGTGGTCTTGCCACATCCCGGCGGCCCCCACAGAATCAGCGAGGAAAGGGAGTTATTCTCGATCATCCGCTTGAGAATCCGACCGTCCCCCACCAGGTGTTGCTGACCGTAAAATTCTGTCAGGTTGCGGGGACGCATCCGTTCTGCCAAGGGAGTGGCAGCAGAGTGATGTGGCTTGCTATCATCGGCAAACAGAGCCGGGTGGTGCATTACAAGACCTCCAAAGTCTTCAGGGCGGTTATCTGCACCATTTCAGCCGACATCCGGCTCACAGCAGATCACGACGGCTGTGACAGGCTATATGTTCCGGCGCGATCCCCCAGATCTGTTCCGCATATTCACGAATGGTGCGATCGCTGGAAAATTTACCCATGCCGGCCGTATTGAGAATCGAGGTGCGCGCCCATTGCTGCTGATTGAGGTACAGCTTATCCACCTCTTCCTGACAGGCGGTGTAGGAGGCATAATCGGCCAGCAACAGATAGTTGTCGATGGAGAGGAGTGTTTCCACAATCGGTTTGAACAGGTCGGGATTGCCGGGGGAAAATTTGCCATTGCCGATCATGTCGATCGCCTGTTTCAACTCCTGGTTGCGGTAATAGTAATCCTGGGGACGATAGCCGGCATATTTGAGACCATTGACCTGATCGGTGGTCATACCGAAGATAAAAATGTTTTCGCGACCAACCTCTTCCATGATTTCGATATTGGCGCCATCCAGTGTCCCGATGGTCAGGGCGCCATTAAGCGCATACTTCATATTGCCGGTTCCCGATGCTTCGGTTCCGGCGGTTGAAATCTGTTGGGAAAGATCGGAGGCCGGGAAAATCAGCTCTGCCAGCGACACGTTGTAGTTGGGGAGGAAAAATATCTTCAAAAGCCGGTTGGTGGTCGGATCGTTGTTGATCACCGCCCCGACCGCACTGACCAGACGGATGATCAGTTTGGCCATCTGGTACGATGGCGCCGCCTTACCACCGATCATGACCGTGCGCGGTGCCAGCTGAATCCCCGGATTGTTTTTGATCCGGTTATACCGTGTAATAACATGCAGAATATTGAGCAGCTGCCGCTTGTACTCATGAATCCGCTTGGTCTGGCAGTCGAACATGGTGTCAGGTGAAATCTGGATACCGTAGTGGGCATAGAGATGATCCGCCAGCCGTTGTTTGTTGGCCCGTTTTACCTCGCTCCATTGCTGCAGGAAATCGGTGTCATCCACGTACTCGCGCAGTTGGGCCAGTTCATCCAGGTTGGTGGTCCAACTGTTGCCGATTTTGGACGAGATCAGATCGGAAAGCCAATGGTTGCAGTGCTTCAACCAACGTCTCTGGGTGATACCGTTGGTCTTGTTGTTGAAACGTTCCGGCCACATCTGGTAAAAATCGCTGAACAGGTCGTTTTTAAGAATTTCACTGTGCAGTGCCGAAACGCCGTTGACCGAATGGCTGCCGGCAATGGCCAGATGCGCCATGCGAACATGTTTTTCCCCGTCCTCCCCCACAATCGACATGCGCCGCAATTTGGCCGTATCACCGGGGAAACGGGCCGCCACATCCTTGAGAAAATGCTCGTTGATTTCGTAGACAATCCGCAGATGGCGCGGCAGAATGCTTTCCATCATCGCCACCGGCCATTTTTCCAATGCTTCCGGAAGGATGGTATGATTGGTGTAGGCAAAGGTATCAACCGCCAGCGACCAGGCAGCCTCCCACGACAGTTTCTTTTCATCCAGCAAAATCCGCATCAGTTCCGGAATTGCCAGGGTCGGATGGGTATCGTTCAACTGAATGGCGACTTTTTGTGGCAGCAGGTTCAGGTCGGTATGTTTTTTTGAAAAACGGTAGAAAATATCCTGTACCGTAGCGGAAGAGAGAAAATACTCCTGCCGCAGACGAAGCTCTTTTCCTTCCAGCATATGGTCGGCCGGATAGAGTACCTTGGAAATGTTTTCGGTTTTCATCTTCGATTCGACGGCACCGACATAGTTGCCGCGGTTGAATGACTCCAGTTCGAAATCACGGGTTGATTTGGCGCTCCAGAGCCGCATGGTATTGACAGTATTGTTGTTGTACCCCGGAATCGGCACATCGTAGGCCAACGCCATGACATCGCTGGTATCGATCCAGGTGCAACGCCGTTCACCGTCCACATCGGTAAACTCAACCACCCGCCCCTGGTACTGGATCTTGTGCAAATGTTCCTGACGGTCAAACTCCCAGGGGTTGCCGTAGCGCAGCCAGTTGTCCGGCACCTCGAACTGACCGCCGTCAACAATCCGTTGATAGAACATGCCGTATTCGTAACGAATGCCGTAGCCATAGGCCGGCAGCGACATGGTGGCCATGGAATCGAGGAAACAGGCCGCCAGACGCCCCAGACCACCATTACCGAGACCGGCATCCCATTCCGCTTCCACCAACGCTTCAATATCGATCCCCATCTGCTTGAGCACCGTTTCCCACTCTTCCAGAATACCGAGATTGATCAGGCTGTTGCCGAGCGTCCTCCCCATCAGGAATTCCATGGAGATGTAATAGACCCGTTTGGCATCGTTCAAGTAATACGACTGTTGGGTATCCAGCCATCGTTCCACCAGCATATCCCGGACGGCATAGGCCAGCGCCTGGTACAGGTCAGAGTTGGTGGCGGAATATTTGTCTTTTACCAGGGTGTACTGCAGGTGGCGCAGAAAAGAGCGCTGCAGTTGAGCGGCGTCCGGCTTGGAATTCAGATCGGAGTTCGGGGTAGTGACTCCTTCGGCGGTTGAAGCTGGTTGTGGTGTCATGCAATTTCCTCCCAAGATATCAGATTCATACAAGCTACCGGACTTGATGCCATCGAAAAAAACAACTTTTCATCTTTTCAGCACGCTTCACGCCGCTGTTCTCCCAGACGCTTGTTGAGGGTCTGACGGGTGATCCCCAGCAGTTGGGCAGCTCCCCCCTGGTGTCCTTTGGTTTCCTTGAGCGCTTCCACAATCATCCAGCGCTCAACCTCTTCCATTGTCGGGAAATGTCCGAAAACCGATTTCAGCAGCTGGACTCCATCACATTCCGTTGCTTGAGCACCGTCCATGTCCGTTTTCAGACCATCATACTCTTCCAGATTGGCTGCAAACACCTGCCACGACAAGACACCATTGGTGGAGCGGGCGACCGCATCACAGGCCAGAGCTTCCAATTCCCGCACGTTCCCCGGGAACTCAAGCTTGAGCAGTACCTCCGTAACTTCCGGAGTGATCTCAGGAATGCTCCTCCCCATGGCAGTGGCCGCCTTGACAACACAATGTTCCAGGATCATCAGCACATCTTCCCGGCGTTCACGGAGTGGCGGAATTTCGATCTGGTGGGTACAGAGCCGGTAATACAGGTCTTTACGGAACAAACCGGCGGCCATCCGTTCCTTGAGCGAGCGATTGGTGGCAACGATAATGCGCGCCTCGCACTGTTTCGGAATATCGGAGCCGACCGGGTAATATTCCTGTTCCTGCAGCAGGCGCAGCAGCTTGATTTGCGACGATTCAGCCAGATCGCCGATTTCATCCAGGAAGAGCGTACCACCATCAGCCCGTAAAATCAGCCCCTCGCGAGCCTGATCGGCGCCGGTAAAGGCCCCTTTTTTGTGACCGAACAAGACATCGGAAAACATGTTGTCATCCAGCCCGGCCACGTTAACGGCCACAAACTCCCCTTTTTTAGCGCACACATTGTGGACGGCACGCGCCAGCAGCTCCTTGCCGACGCCGGTTTCGCCACAGATCAGCACCGGCTGGCGGGAAGATGCAATCACCTCCACATATTGAAACAGTGCCCGCATGCGCTTGTCAGCGGTAAGGATCGCTTCAAAGGCCTCGGGGTGAGTCAGCTGGTCAGTCAGCAGATACTGCTTGAGTGACCTGACCTCACGCGACAGGGAGTATACTTCCAGCGCCTTGGTGATAGTTGCCACCAGTCGTGAGGTTTCCACCGGTTTGACCAGATAATCAAAGGCCCCGTTGCGCATGCACTCCACCGCAGTGGCAGTTTCATCCAGCGCTGTCATGACAATGACCGACACCCCTGTTTGCGTACTGACGATCTGGGTTAACAATTCATGCCCCGAAATCCCCGGCATGGTCAGATCAAGCACAACCACCGCCACCGGCTGGGCTGCCATGAGTGGGATTACCTCGCTGCTATCCTGAAGCGTCAGCACCGATTTGAAACCGTTTCCCAAAAGAACCAGACGGGTTGCTTTGAGAATTGCCGGTTCATCATCAACCAGCAATATAGTTTGGCTTTGCGTATGAGTCATGATTCCCGACCTTTCTCAAATTCCGGAGCAACCGGGAAACGGAGCATAAAGTTCGTCCCCTCTCCCGGCGTTGAGGTAAAACAGATCGTACCGTGGTGTTCTTTGACAATCGTACTGCAGATGGCAAGCCCCAGCCCGGTCCCTCCCACCTCCGCCCGGGTGGTAAAAAACGGCTCCATCACCTGTTCACCGTTTTCCGGGGTGATACCACACCCTTGATCGGTCACTTCCACCACCAGCTCACCCCGTTCCTGTTCATAGCGGGAACAAATCGTAACGCCTGCATCCGGTTTGTCAAGCGACTGCACTGCATTGAGAACCAGATTGATGATGACCTGTTCCAGCTGATGGTGATTACCGGTCAGTGGCGGGAGCGGATCGGTCAGTTGCAGGGTGAAGTTATGGGTGACACGCTTGATATGGTGGTTAATCATGGTGGTGGCCGAGGTAATCACCTGATTGATATCGACCAAGGCATTAAAATCACCGTGACTACCCCGCGAGAAATCCTTGAGCGAATTAACGATATCGCGGATCCGGCGTGAACCGTCCGTGATGCCATCAATCAAATCGGCGACTTCTGATCGCAAGGTACTGTAGGGGACACCGCCAACCATGAATTCGCCCTCGGCGGCAAACTGCCGGTCCAGGACCGGGAGACAATCCTTCCAGGAACGAGCCATCAATTCAGAGCTGATCATGATGTAATTATTGGGATTATTGACCTCATGGGCAATGCCGGAAACCAGCAATCCCAGAGAGGTCATCTTATTGGTGTGGATCAGCTTGGCCTGCATAATACGCGTCTGTTCATCATGACGGACTTTTTCGGTAATGTCACGATAGCTGGAGACCTTGCCGACCGTGCTGCCGTTAATGGCATAGGGGTAGGTGTGGCGCTCAAACACCCTGCCGTCCTTGAAACGGATGATGTCCATGCAGACCGCATCCAGGTTGCGATAGGCATTCACCGATTTCTGGTGAAACTCTTCCGGATCAAGCACCTGATTCTCGATGCAGGCAAAAACATGGTACACATCCCGGGTAGCAACCAGCGAACAGACATCACCCCAGATCTGTAGATATTTGCTGTTATAGGCCACGATCTGCAGATTTTTGTCCACCACCACAATCCCGTCTTCCGTTGCTTCCAGGGTTGCTGCCAGCAGTTGCTGATGAGCAGCCTCCTGTTCCCGTTTGCTTTCTTCCGCCAGCGCCTTGGGAACCACAACATACCAGAAGAGTGACGTAAACACCGTCACCATCACCAGCAGTTCGGTCAGCGATTGCCATGGTTCCCCCCACGGCAAGAGCCCGATCAACAGATGAAAGAGCCCTTCCGAAAAAGCGGAGGCGCACACCAGTACCACCATGGTGATGCAATAACTGCGAATCACTTTTACCGGATTAGGGGTAAACTGCTGCATTTGTTCACCTTCCTCACCGGCCATCAAAGGCACTGCCGATAATCGCTTGCTGCTGTTGCTGATGGAGAGCATGGGAGCCGACCGCCGGGCATGCATCGGCCGGACGAGCCACTGATCGCAACGAACCGCAGACCTGTTGCAACGAGGTTGCCAAATGCTGCCAGGCTCCCATATTTTCCGGTTCTTCCTGCACCCAGCAGTAGCGGGTATCGGGACGATAGCCGACCAGCAGCTGCTTCAGCAGCTGCTCCGAAAAGGGATAGAGCTGCTCAATCCGCAGGATTGCCGTGGAATTATCGCCACGGCGAGTCCGTTCCTCCAGCAGATCGTAATAGATTTTCCCGCTGCACAACAGCACCTGGCGTACGCTCTCTGCCGGAAGTGAGTCGGGAAGCAGGGGGTAAAAGCGGTCGTGATACAGCTCGGCCAGTGGAGAAACACAGTCGGGATGACGCAACAGGCTCTTGGGCGTAAAGATTACCAGCGGCTTGCGAAACGACTGCTTGAGTTGGCGCCGCAGCAGGTGGAACAGCTGCGCCGGAGTAGTCGGGTTGGCAACCTGCAGGTTGTAATTGGCACACAGTTGCAGAAAACGTTCGATGCGGGCGCTGGAATGTTCCGCTCCCATCCCTTCATAGCCGTGGGGGAGCATCAGCACCAATCCGCTGGCACGATTCCACTTGGTTTCACCGCTGGCGACAAACTGATCCAGCACCACCTGGGCGCCGTTGGCAAAATCACCAAACTGTGCTTCCCAGATCGTCAAGCCGTGGGGGGTTTCCAGGGAATAGCCATATTCAAAACCGAGCACGCCGAATTCCGAAAGTGAACTGTTCCAGACTTGAAAACGGCCCGTCCCGTCTGCCAGCGACGCCAGATTGGCCAGCGGAGTGGCGGTGTGTCCGTCATGGATGTCATGCAGCACGGCGTGGCGATGACTGAAGGTGCCGCGACAACAATCCTGCCCCGAGAGCCGCACCCCATGCCCCTCATCCAGCAACGTCGCATAGGCCAGGGTTTCGGCGGTTCCCCAATCAATCATCCCCCCCTTGAGTACACTTTCAAAACGTTTCTGCACCAGCGCCACCAACTTGGGATGGGGGGTAAAACCGGGAGGGAGATTGGCCAGCTTGCGCGCCAGCAGCAGGATTTTTTCCGCTGCGACACCGGTTGCCGGCGGTTCGTCACGATAATCGGGAGAAATCCCCTCCCAGACATCGGCAAAGCCAACCTTATGTGGCTGGGGGGAGCCCTCGAAAGCACTCTCCAGCCGCTGCTGAACCTGCGCTTCCAGCGATTCGAGCAGTTCCGGCGACATGCCGGACTCGCGCAGCAAATCGGCGTAGATCCGGTTAACCGGCGGACGGGAAGCGATCTTTTGATACATCAGCGGCTGGGTAAAGGCCGGTTCATCACCTTCATTATGTCCGTGGCGACGATAACAGACCAGTTCCACCACCACATCGCGCCGGAACCGTTGACGGTACTGAAATGCCAGATCAATGGCATGGCGAATCGCTTCCGGCGACTCTCCCTGAACGTGAAAAATCGGGCAGGACAATATTTTAGCCACATCGGTGGCGTAAAGCGTTGAGCGTGAATCCTTGGGAGCGGTGGTAAACCCGATCTGGTTATTCAGCACGATATGCAACGTTCCGCCGGTGCTATATCCTTCCAGCTGGGAAAGTGACAAGGTTTCCATCACACTCCCCTGGCCGGCAAAGGCGGCATCACCATGAATCAGTACCGGCAGCACAGCCCCCCCCCCGGTGCCATAGTGATCCTGCCGCGCCCGGCACTTCCCCTCGACAACCGGGTTGACCGCTTCCAGATGACTCGGATTGGATGCCAGCGTCAGGTGCAGCGTGGCGCCCTGATAGTCGCAGTCACTGGAATACCCCTTGTGGTATTTTACGTCGCCGTCACCAACAAAACCGGTTTCCATAGTATCGCGAAACTCGGCAAAAATATTTTCATACGGTTTGCCGAAAATATTTGCCAGCACATTCAAACGTCCGCGATGGGGCATCCCCAGGATCAGATCGGCCACGCCGTCGGCCACACACAAACGGGCCAACACGTCGAGCGCCGGAATCAAACCCTCGCCACCTTCCAGCGAGAAGCGTTTCTGTGCCGGAAAACGCCGCTGAAGAAAAAGCTCAAACAGGTTCGCTTCATGTAGTTTTTCCAGCAACCGCAGCTGTTCAGACTGATCAAGCTGCGGCTGATTGCGACACGACTCCATCCGGTCAATCAGCCATTGACGCTCGTCAGGATCCGGGATGTGCATGAATTCCACGCCTATTTCATGGCAATAGGTGGCACGCAGAGTCGCCACGACCTGACGTAATGGAACTGTAGCATCGGCAAAACGTCGCGTCGGGAAAACCATATCAAGGTCAGCCTCGTTCAAATCAAAAGCTGCCAGATCGAGCTGGGGGTGGGAAAGACGGCAGGGGGAAAGCGGGTCGGTGCAGGCCAGCAGATGGCCGATCGAACGGTAGCGAAAGATCAGCGATTGAACTCCGGAAACCTTGAGAAGATACTCATCAGCCGGCAAGGGGATGGCCGGATTCCCGTGCATGCCATGCTCGTCTCCCAGTTCAAAACCACTGAAAAAAAGCTGCCAATCTGAAGGAACTGAAGCAGGATCGTGTTTCCAGTCACGATATAACGACTCAACCCATTGGGGTGAACTGTTAGTGAGGTAGCTCATCATATCCATATACATTCCAGATCGTTATAGTTACATTATTGGTTCAAATCCAGTGATAGTACCTAGATGTCAATGCCTTTGAACAATACTAATCTGTGTAGTTTATATATGAATCGACCGGTAAACGCAAAGCGCTAAATACATATGACAAGCAAGCCGCTCCACGCTGCGGGTGGTAGCGGTGCAAACGCTTGCCGACCGCCAGTTTCTGCTTGCGTTTTCCGATCGAACCATGCTACAAAATAGCGCTTTATATCTCACACGCCCCCCTAGTACCGGCGGTGTCCCTTGTGGCTGGCAGGGATTGACGGGGCGGAGGACAAACCAAAGGAGAAACACCATGTCAAGCATCAGCATGAAGGAACTGTTGGAGGCCGGCGTACATTTCGGTCACCAGACAAAACGTTGGAACCCGAAGATGAAACCGTATATTTTCGGCGCACGTAACGGCATCTACATCATCGACCTGCAGAAAACCGTCCGTTACTTCAAATCAGCCTACCATTTCGTCAAGGAAGCAGCCCAGAACGGCAATACGGTTCTGTTTGTCGGCACCAAGAAACAGGCTCAGGATTCCATCGCTGAAGAAGCAGCCCGTTGCGGCATGTACTATGTCAACCAGCGCTGGCTCGGCGGCATGCTGACCAACTTCTCCACCGTTAAACAGAGTATTGACCGCCTCAAAAAAATCGACGCCATGTTTGAAGATGGAACCGTCGAAGCCTACACCAAAAAAGAAGCGTTGCAGTTCGAAAAAGAGCGTGAAAAGCTTGAGAAAAACCTGGGCGGAATCAAATCCATGACCAAGCTGCCGGGTGTCATGTTCGTGATCGATCCCAAAAACGAAGAAATTGCTGTCCAGGAAGCCAACAAGCTCGGTATTCCGGTTGTTGCCGTGGTTGACACCAACTGTGACCCTGATCCGATTGACCACGTCATTCCGGGCAACGACGACGCTATCCGCGCCATCCGCCTGCTTGCCTCCAAGATTGCCGATGCGATCATTGAAGGGAATGAAGCACGCAACGCTGCAGCCATGAAACAGGACGACGTACAGGAATTCCAGATCGAAGAATCTGAAGCAGCTGAAGCTGCAGCAGAATAGAATCAACGTTGAAACGGGGCGAACTCCGGTTCGCCCCACCATTAAAACAATACAGATTCCCTTGTGAAAGGGTGGAGGATAGCATGGCGATTACGGCTACACAGATCAATGAATTAAGAAAAGCTACCGGAGCCGGTATGCTTGATTGCAAGAAAGCATTGGAACAGACCGAAGGTGATTTTGAAAAAGCGGTCGATTTCCTCCGTACCAAAGGACTTGCCGCAGCAGCTAAAAAAGCTGGGCGCGCTGCCACGGAAGGGATTGTCGCTGCTTTTGTATCCGACGACCTGAAACAGGGCGTACTGCTGGAAGTCAACAGCGAAACCGACTTTGTTGCCAAAAACGAAAAGTTCCAGACCTTTGTCAACAGCATCGGCGCACACATTCTGGCAACCTCCCCGGCGACCATCGAAGAGATGCTGGGACAGAATTTCTCCGGTGATCCTTCCAAAACCGTTCAGACCTATCTGAATGAATCGATCTCCATCATCGGCGAAAACATCCAGTTGCGTCGTTTTGCAAAATACGATGTCAACGGCGACGGCTGCATCGGATCCTATATCCATGCCGGTGGTAAAATCGGCGTGATGGTGGAAATCTCCTCACCAGCTGTCAACGATGCCAATAAAGCACAGTTGCTTGCCCTGGTAAAAGATGTTGCCATGCATTCCGCTGCCGCTGCACCGGCATTTGTAACCCGCGACCAGGTTACGGCCGATGTGCTGGAGCGTGAAAAAGAAGTGTATCGCGCCAAGGCAAAGGAATCGGGCAAACCGGATGCCATCATCGAAAAAATCATTCTTGGCCAGATCAACAAGTTCTTTGCCGACATCTGCCTGATAGAACAGCAATTCGTCAAAGACACGGACAAGACTATCAAACAGGTTACCGAAGAATGCGGTAAGAGTGTTGGCGGAGCCGTCAACATCACCCGTTTTGAACGTTACGTACTCGGCGAAGGACTGGAAAAGAAGGAATCGGACTTTGCCGCCGAAGTGGCGGCTGCGGCCGGCCTGTAAATATCGGCATAGCCGGCCAGCAATGGCCGGTTTTTTTTTAACCCGCAACCACCGTAGAACAGACTCAGATCAGAGCTGTACCTCAAGAGGAAAACCATGAGCAGACAACCATACACCCGCGTCCTGTTAAAATTATCCGGTGAATCGCTGGCTGGCGAACAAGGCTACGGCATCGATCCGGACACCATTACCTCCATTGCCCGTGAAATCAAGGAAGTTGTTGACCAAGGTGTGCTTTTGGCGCTCGTGATTGGTGGCGGCAACATTTTCCGCGGCCTGGCAGCCTCTTCAAAGGGAATGGATCGAGCCAGCGCCGATTACATGGGGATGCTGGCAACCATGATCAACTCACTGGCCATGCAGGATGCCCTGGAAAAGCAGGGTGTATCGACCAGGGTTCAATCAGCCATCGCCATGCAGGAAGTTGCCGAACCGTATATTCGCCGTCGCGCCATGCGGCATCTGGAAAAAGGACGGGTAGTTATTTTCGGCGCCGGAACCGGTAACCCCTACTTCACCACCGACACTGCCGCCAGCCTGCGTGCCATGGAAATCAACGCCCAGGTGATCCTCAAGGGAACCAAGGTGGATGGCGTCTATACCGCTGACCCCAAACTCGATCCCAACGCCGTCAAAATATCCGAGTTGACCTACCTGGAAGTCCTAAAAAAAGGACTGCAAGTCATGGATGCAACCGCAATTTCACTCTGCATGGATAATAAACTTCCGATCATTGTGTTTGATCTGACCACCACCGGTAATATCAAAAAAGTAATTAACGGCGATGACATCGGAACCATTGTACAAGGAGAATAAGTATGCCGAAAACTGTGCTTGACGACATGAAAATCAACATGGATAAATCCGTGGCGGTACTGAAAAACGAATTCCAGAAAATTCGCACCGGCCGTGCCACTACCGGCATTCTGGATTCGGTTAAAGTCGATTATTACGGCAACCCTTCCAGTCTGAGCAGTGTGGCAACCCTGGCAATTCCGGAACCACGCACCATTACTATTTCCCCCTGGGAAACCAAGATGATCGCACCGATTGAAAAAGCGATCATGAATGCCAACCTGGGACTGACTCCCTCCAATGATGGACGCGCCATTCGGCTCAACCTGCCGCCACTGACGGAAGACCGTCGCAAGGAAATTGTCAAGGATCTCAAGAAAAAGGCGGAAGATGACAAGATTGCGCTGCGTAACATCCGGCGTGACGCCAATGACAAGTTGAAAAAACTGGAGAAGGAGAAGGCGATCACCGAAGATGAGCTGAAGAAATTCGAGAAAGACGTTCAGGATATTACCAAAAGCTACGAAGCAAAGATCGATGAAGCAGTGGCCCACAAAGAAAAAGAGGTCATGGAAGTCTGATGCAACTGACCGACCGCGACAAACTCCCCACTCACCTTGCCATCATAATGGATGGCAATGGTCGCTGGGCGCAACAACGCATGCTCAAACGGGTCATCGGACACCAGCGCGGCGCTGAAACCGTCAAGATGGTGGTTGATCAGGCGGCCATGCTCGGCATAAAATACCTGACATTGTTTGCCTTCTCATCGGAAAACTGGCTCCGCCCGGCCCTGGAAGTACGGGCTCTGATGGCGTTGTTGAAAAAGTACATTACCAACGAAACCGCCCGGATGATGCGTAAAAACATCCGTTTCAACATTATCGGCAAGCGCAGTGACCTGCCGGATGATGTTTTGCAGACGCTCCAGAATGCCATTGACCAGACCTCTGCCAACAGCGGCATGACCCTGACACTGGCGCTCTCCTACGGTGGCCGCCAGGAACTGACCATGGCCGCCGCAAAAATCTGCCGGGATGTGCAGGACGGAAAACACTCCATTGATGATATCACGGTCGACCTGTTCAGTGGTTACCTCGACACCGGCGGGCTCCCCGATCCTGATTTTCTGATCCGAACCAGCGGGGAAATGCGGATCAGCAACTTTCTGCTCTGGCAATTGGCCTATACGGAGCTGTACTTTACCGACATCAACTGGCCCGATTTTACCATCAACGAATTTCACAAGGCTCTGGCAGATTACCAGGCACGGGAACGTCGCTTCGGCAAAACCAGCGACCAGCTTGCCGCGAGGAAATAATTATCAAACGCCTGATTAGCGCTCTGATCCTGTTACCGATTGTTGTACTTACCATTTTGAAAGGTGGCGCCCTGGCTTGCGCACTACTGGTGGCACTTTTTACGGCGGTCGGCATCCATGAATTTTACCAGATGGCGCTTCCCGGTCGCAGGCTGGAATCGTGGCTGGCAATATTCTGCGGTACCGCGTTGATTTTTGTCCCCCTCTTCCCTGCCGCCACACTCCCCCTGGCGGGAATCAGCATCCTGTTTCTGCTGTTTGCCCTGATCTTTCTGTTCCGGCTGCCGGAGATCGAACAGGCTGCCCGTGATATTGCCTACGCCACCCTGGGGCTGATCTACATTCCTCTCCTCCTGATGCATCTGGTGCTGTTGCGACAGACTCACTACGGCGTCCAATGGCTGTTTGTGATCATGCTGATTGTCATGACCAACGACTCGGCAGCCTATTACACCGGCAGCTGGTTCGGCAAACACCGGCTCTACCCGCGGGTCAGCCCGAAGAAAAGTATCGAAGGCGCCCTGGGTGGCTTGTGCGGCAGCTGCGTCGGCACCATGCTGGCCCGCGCCACATTTTTCCCCCAGCTAACGATTATGGACGCTCTGGCGACTGCCATCGTGATCGGCATGCTCGGTCAAACCGGCGACCTGTTCGAATCACTCCTGAAACGGAGCTTCGGTGTGAAAGACTCCGGGAGCATCATTCCCGGTCATGGTGGCGTGCTTGACCGGCTTGACAGTATCATTTTTGCTGCGCCAGCCACCTATTATTATGCGATTTACTTTTTCAAAGGATAACAGATGAAGAATCTTTCCATTCTTGGAGCAACCGGCTCCATCGGTGTCAGTACACTGGAGATCGTAGCCGATTATCCGGAACAGTTCCGTGTGGTCGCCATGACTGCCGGCAAAAATCTGGAGCTGTTTGCCCGCCAGATACATCAGTTCAAGCCGCGGATTGCTGCAGTGGCAGATCAGACAGATGTAGCGGCACTACAACAGTTGTGTAGCGGCCTGGAGGTCGAAATCTGTGGCGGGCAACAAGCATTGGAGTACGCCGCCTCGGCAGCGGAAGCGGAAATGACCGTGGCTGCCATTGTGGGCGCCGCCGGTCTGGCGCCTACCGCAGCTGCCGTCCGGGCAGGCAAACATATCGCCCTGGCTAACAAGGAAACACTGGTAACCGCCGGACACCTTTTCATGGAGATGATCGAACAGTACCAGGTGCAGCTCTATCCGGTTGACAGCGAGCACAGCGCCATCTTCCAGTCCATCGAAGGTCATCGCCCCCAGGACATCTCCAAAATCATCCTGACCGCTTCCGGCGGCCCGTTTCTCAACACCACGATGCAACAGCTGGCAACCGCCACGGTACGCGACGCGCTCAACCACCCTAACTGGAACATGGGACGTAAAATCACCATCGACTCCGCTTCCATGATGAACAAGGGGCTGGAGGTGATCGAAGCACGCTGGCTGTTCAATGCTCCGGTGGAAAAAATCGATGTCAATATTCACCCCCAGAGCATCATTCACTCCATGGTAGAGTACGTAGACGGTTGCGTGATTGCCCAGCTCGGCACACCGGATATGAAAGCGCCGATTGCCTACGCCCTCTCCTATCCCCAGCGGATCGCCACCGGTGTCAAACCGCTGGATCTGACGGCCTTTTCCGGCCTGACATTCTTCAAGCCGGACACGCAGAAATTCCGCTGTCTGCAACTCGCCTACCAGGCGATCAATGAAGGTGAAAGTATGCCTGCCGTCATGAATGCCGCCAATGAAATCGCGGTGGAGACCTTCCTGAACGGCGGCATCAAGTTCCTGCAGATTCCCGAACTTATCGAACGCACCATGTCTGCCCATCAAAGCCATGATCTCGGTTCAATCGATGATGTGCTCCAGGCCGACGCCTGGGGACGTGCGACTGCCCAGACAATTGTGAAAGGAATGTGCGACTGATATGACCGTACTCTACGCCATTGTCGTCCTGGGAATCCTGATTTTTGTCCATGAATTCGGGCATTTTATCATTGCCAAACTGTTCAGGGTCAAAGTCGAGAAGTTTTCCCTCGGTTTCGGCCCCAAACTGTTCGGCAAGCAGATCGGTGAAACCGAATACCTGCTCTCCGCCTTTCCTTTAGGCGGGTATGTCAAGATGTTTGGTGAAGGTGGTGTCATCGAGGGTGGAACAACCGCAACCGCAGCACCGGAAGACGAGCAGGGGAACGACGATGATGGCGCCGGCGAACTTGTGGAAGAGAGAGAACTGACTCCGGAGGAGAAAGAGCGCTCCTTTGCCCACAAACCACCGCTGGTCAGGATTGCCATTGTCATGGCCGGACCGATGTTCAACCTGGTCTTTGCCTGGTTAATTTTCATTCTGCTCAACGTGATTGGCGTCCCGACCGTCACCACTAAAATAGGTGAAGTGCTGGCTGATAAACCGGCAGCCAAGGCGGGTATACAGAAAAACGACCTGGTGACCGCCATCAATGGCACCAAGGTCCGGCAATGGGATGAAATTTCAGGATTGATCACCAAGGGGGGGGGACAACAGCTTGAGTTGACGGTGCTGCGTAACAGTCAGGAGCTGCACTTCACCATTATTCCTGAGGCCCGGGTTTCCAAGAATCTGTTTGGCGAGCAGGTGAAGGGGTATGCCATCGGTATCGCCTCGGCCGGCGAAGTGGTCACGGAATCAAGCAATCCGCTGATGGCCTTGCGGAAAGGTAGCATTCAAACCTGGAAAGTGATTGACCTGACCTTCATGTCGTTGGTCAAGATGGTACAAAGGGTCGTGCCGCTTGACAGCGTGGGGGGGCCGATCATGATTGCCAAAATGGCCGGTGAGACCGCCCAGGCCGGTGGAACTACCTTCCTGGCGTTTATGGCGCTGCTCTCGATCAATCTGGGAGTTCTGAACCTGTTACCGGTACCGGTACTGGATGGGGGGCATCTCTTCTTTTTCTTCTGCGAACTGGTGATGGGTCGCCCTGTGCCACAAAAGATCCGCGAATATGCGCAGCAGATCGGCCTGTTTCTCCTGCTGTCACTGATGGTGCTCGCCTTTTACAACGATATTATCCGCTACGTCTTTAATCGGGCCGGGTAACCACGACCTGAACAAGCGGAACAGATCTGCAGGTTGAATCATCGATTCAACCTGCTTTTTTTATGTTATTGAATAGCAGAAACGGCGGTAGCGCCGGCAATCCCTGATTGGGGTTGGTTGGCAGGGGAGACTATCATCTGCTGCTGAAGAGTTTTAAGGTTGGATTTGGCCTTTTGTGCCAGGACATTACTGTAGGAATTTTCCTCGCTGAAGGTATCGAGCGCTTTATAGGCAGCATCAAGATTGGCGCCATGGGAGATCAACTCAAGCATCATCTCTTTGTTACCGCGGATGGCACTCATGGCCAGTGGTGTTTTTCCATCCAGATCAGCGATATTAACCTTGGCGCCATGCTTGATCAACTCCTTGGCAACCTGGTTTCTGTCAGCCGCAATGGCAGCAATCAGCGCGATTTCGTTTTCATGCTTCGGGAAGGTCAGGTTGGGATCAGCCCCCTTTGCGAGCAGGAGCAGTACAATTTCCCGATGCCCATGGGCACTGGCACACCACAATTCTCTCCCTTTATTAAGCGGTGCGCCTCGATCTAACAATGAGCGCACAGTTGCCTGCTCATCATCACACGAAGCGGAGAACAGTGTCGCGCCACACCCCGCCAGACTCACCACACCTGCCAAAACTGCTGCCAGTACCAGCGTTGACCGAATCCGGTCAGAACCGATGTTTTTGCTCGTCATTGCAGTTCTCCTCGCCGTTGAGTGCTTGACGCACGGAACAATACATAAGAGTTTGATAACAATGGAGCAAGTATAGACGGTGGTCCCGGATTGTCAAACAGCACGGCACAATTTATTACAACATCCCAACAATTGGCTTGTATTCACATCAGCTGCAAAGCTACTGCTTGATCCGCTCGACCTTGATAACCCCTTTGACTTTCAGGATCGCATTCATCACCTTTTGCAGATGGCTTAAATCAATGACATTGACCTCGAAGATATTTTCACCCCGTTGATCGACCGTACTCTGAATATGGGCACTGGAAATATTAGCCTCGCAGTTGGTTATCGCCACGGTAATATTGGCCAGGATCCCCTTGAGATCATGACAGATGACCCTGATTTTAACCGGCAAGGCCGCTGTTTTGACCTTATTCCAGGCCACATCGATCCGGCGCTCGGGGTCGCTTTCCAATGCCATGTGACAATCGGCAGTATGAATGCTGACCCCCTTGCCACGGGTAATGAATCCGACGATCTCATCGCCGGGAACCGGATTGCAGCACTTGGCAAAGCGGATCAACACATCATCGATACCGCTGATTTCCACCGCACTGGACGAAGTACCTTTGATTTTGTTCAGCATGGTGGTCAGACGCGATTCTTTATGTTCTGCCCGCTCCTGGATCTTTTCCGACGGAAGAATCTTGGCAACAATCTGGTGCGATGAGATCTTGCCATAACCAAGCGCGGCCAGCAGATCGTCATCGGCAGCAAAACCAAATTCGGCCGCAATTTTCTTGAATTCACCGGTTTTCTGAATTTTTTGCAGGTTAAGCGAGTATTTACGAAAATCTTTCTCGCAAATTTCGCGACCGAGCACGATACTCCGCTTCCGCTCTTCGGTTTTGATCCAGGAGCGAATCCGGTTGCGGGCACGGGAACTCTTGACGATTTTAAGCCAATCTTTGCTGGGAGTATGGTGGGGGGAGGTAATAACCTCTACGATATCACCGTTCTTAAGTTCGTATTTGAGTGGAACCAGTTTACCATTAACCTTGGCTCCCACGCAGCGATGCCCCACATCGGAGTGAACACTATAGGCAAAGTCAATCGGGGTTGACCCTTTGGGGAAACCTTTCACATCACCTTTGGGAGTGAATACAAACACATCTTCCGGAAACAGATCCCCCTTGACCGACGCCATAAACTCCTTGGAATCCTGCAGTTCATGCTGAGATTCCAATAATTGGCGTAACCAGGCAAAATGTCTGATATCCTTATCGTCGTACCCTTTTCCCTCTTTGTACTTCCAGTGGGCGGCAATCCCGGCATCGGCCACACTGTGCATCTCGTGGGTGCGAATCTGGACCTCCATCCGGTCACCCGACGGGCCGATCACCGTGGTATGCAACGACTGGTACATGTTCCCCTTGGGCATGGCGATATAATCCTTGAATCGCCCGGGAATCGGTTTCCAGGTTGAATGGATGATTCCCAGCACCGCATAACATTCGTTCAAGTCATCCACCAGGATCCGGATGGCGATCAGGTCATAGATCTGATCAAAATCGACGTTCCGTTTCTCCATCTTGCGGAAGATCGAATAGAGATGCTTGCTGCGTCCCGACACTTCTGCGTGAATGCCGTGAAACGCCATTTTTTCAAAGATGATCGCCTGGGCCTCGGCAATAAACGATTCCCGTTCCTTCTTCTTGACCGAAATCTTGTTGGAAAGATCAAAATAGATTTCCGGGTTGAGGTAGCGGAACGACAGGTCTTCCAGCTCGACCTTGACCCACGAGATCCCGAGCCGGTTGGCAATCGGCGCATAAATATCCATGGTTTCGCGGGCAATGCTGCGCTGTTTATGTTCCGGCTGAAATTCCATGGTGCGCATGTTGTGCAGACGGTCAGCCAGCTTGACCAGGATCACCCTGATATCGGTGGACATGGCCAGCAGCATTTTGCGGAAATTTTCGGCCTGACTTTCTTCCTTGGTTTTGAAATTGATCTTGCTGATTTTGGTAACGCCTTCAACCAGCCGGGCAACGTCACCGCCAAATAATTCCGTTAATTCTTCACTGGTAGCCAGGGTATCTTCGATCGTATCATGCAAAAAGCCGGTCACAATACTCGCCATATCGAGCTTGAGTTCTGCCAGTAATCCGGCCACCTCCATCGGATGAATCAGATACGGCTCGCCGGAAAGGCGCGTCTGTCCATGATGCACCTTGGCGCAATAGACGTACGCCTTGCGCAGAATATTAAGATCTGCCGTCGGATTGTAGGCACGTACGGTATCGAGAATATCGTTCAGTCTGATCATTACGGGTCACTCGCCGGGATTAAATTCGAAAGGAAGGTGCTGCCAATGGCGGGATAAAAAAAGGGTGAAACAGCGCAAACAGCTGATTCACCCGGATACGTTAAATTAATTTGCGTTCTGATGTTTTTTGCTGACTTCGTAGCTGACGCGACCACAGGCAATTTCCCGCAATGCTGTCACAACCATGCGATTATTCTTCTGGTCGATCAGGGGAGGATTCCCCTTATACAGCTGCTTGACCCTTTTGGAAGCCAGCAACACCAGTAAAAACCGGTTTTCAACGCGTTCCAGACAATCTTCTACAGTTACCCGTGCCATATCGTGTACTCCTTCTTTACAACAAATAAAATGAGTGTTGTTTTTACCGTACTTCCCCTCAAATATCAAACAATTTCGCTACCTGCTCCAGCATCCTGAAGGTGCGACGCTCGTGAGAGATCACAATCGAGGTCAAATCTTCAAAAGCAGCCTCAAGATTATCATTGATAATGATGTAATCATACCAGCGCGCCTCACGGATTTCATGGGTTGCCCGTTCGATCCGCTGCTCGATAACCTCCGCAGTATCGGAGGAGCGGCTTTCCAGCCGGCGCCGCAATTCCGCCAGACTGGGAGGGAGAATGAACACGTACATGCAGCGCTCAATCTGCTCTTTCAAACGCCGCGCCCCCTGACAGTCGATATCCAGCACCAGGTCAATCCCGTTTTTCCGCGCCTCCTCCACCGTTGCCAGGGCGGTGCCATACAGGTTGCCATGCACTTCCGCCCATTCTGCGAAAGCCTCCTCCGCCACCATGGACATGAACTGCTCGCGGGTCACAAAGAAATAATCGACCCCGTCAACCTCCCCTTCGCGGGGAGTCCGTGTGGTATAACTGATCGACTCTTTCATACCGGGAAACCGTTCCAGTAACCGTCGGCAGAGGGTTGTTTTGCCAGCGCCCGACGGCGCTGAAATAATCAGAATAATACCTTCCCGTTTCATGGTCTCTCCTCTGCTCGGTCGTTGTGTGAATAAAATTTGTGATGCTTCCCCGCAAGCGCTCTTACAGCTTGAATTGGCTGACACTATCCTTCATGGCGCGTGCCTGACCGGAGAGCTGGGCCGAAGCAGCGGCAGCCTCTTCGGCGCCCCGGGCCGTCTGATTCACCACATCGGTAATCTGGTGCATATTGGAGGTCACCTCGTTGGTGGTGGCGGTCTGTTCTTCCGCCGCAGTGGCAATCTGGCTTACCTGCATCGAGACCTCATGAATCCGTTGCAGAATTTCCTCCAGCGCCTGACCCGACTTCTGGGATGATGCGGCGCCCCGCTCCACCTCATGAACCCCCTCTTCCATGGCGTTGACCGCGGCTTTGGTCTCATCCTGAATCGCCTTGATCATCACACTGATCTCACGGGTAGCCCGGGTGGTACGCTCCGCCAGGGCACGCACCTCGTCAGCCACCACCGCAAATCCCCGCCCCTGTTCACCGGCACGGGCCGCCTCGATGGCCGCATTAAGAGCCAGCAGGTTGGTCTGGTCGGCAATATCCTCGATGGTGCCGACGATGTTACCGATCTGTTCCGAGCGGGCGCCCAAAGCTTCCACGGTCTGAGCAGTATCACGCACCCGGTCGGCAATCGTGTCCATGCCAAAGATAGTCTCCTGCACCACCGCTGCGCCGATGTTGGCCGCCTCCGCCGATTGCTGCGAAGCATCGGCCGCCATGGTGCAGTTACGGGCGATATCGTTGGAGGTAGCCGCCATTTCTTCGCTGGCCGTCGCCACTGAAACCGCCTGGGCCGCCACCTCTTCGGCGCCGGTGGCAATCTGTTCCGACGTGTTCTGCAGCTGCAGCGAAGCCGAGGCGACCTGATCGGCGGCAATCTGGATACCGGAGATGGTCTGGCGCAGGTTGGCGGCCATTCGTTGGAAAGCGCTCGCCAGCAGCCCGACTTCATCCTGAGAGTTCACCACCACCTGCACCGTCAGGTCACCGGATGCCAACCGGTCAGCCTGTTGCGCCAACAGATTGACCGGTTTAATGATCGAGCGGGCAGTGGCAATACAGATGAACAGCGCCGCCCCAAAGGCAATTACCAGGAAGCCCCCCAGCAGGGTCAGCACAAACCGCCGCGCCTGTTCCCCCCTCTGCAAGGTAGCCTCAACTTCCTTCTTGTTCAGGTCAGCCAGTTCCACCACCAGTTTTTCCACCGCATGGGTGGCATCCTTGAAACTTCCCATCTGCTGATTGGCCAGGTCGCTGGTGTTGATTTCACCGCTGCGGATCCGCTCGTAGACTTCACCAAATCCCTTCAGGTAAGCCGCGCCGTTCTGTTTAATGTCCCCGATCAACTTCTGCTCTTCCGGCATGGTGGCAAGCCGGGAAAGTTCTTCCAGACGCTGGTTGTAACTTGTGACTGACGCGTCGAACTGGGTGCGATATTTGGCCACGGCCTCCGGGTTGGCAATATTGAGAAAGATGTCCTTTTCATAACGGCGCAACTGATTCAGATTAGCCCGCAGACGCTGGGAATGTTCCACCGTACCATAGCCAGTCTTGATCTCGTTGATCCCGCGGGTCATCTGCAGAATACTCCACCCGCCCCCCAGGACAATACACAACAACAGCCCCAGAACCATGCCATAGCCAATAAACAAACGGGTAATAATCTTCATGTTTTTCATAGTAGGCGACCTTGTATCAGTAGATATACTTACAACGGTAAACGGATATTTGTAGTGCATCCGCTGCATGAGGTCAAGCCGTTATTTCCCCTGGCAACGATCGTTGCTGTCGCAACAACGGGGAGCAAAGCCCCCCGTATTGGCAGCATAATATAACAATAACAGGCTTAAATACCTACAGTTTTACCAAACGAGCCACATTTTCAAGATGAACCGTCTGGGGGAACATATCGATCGGCTGAATTTCCCGGCAGCCATATCCGAGGGTGCGCAGCAGCGCCAGATCGCGCATCAAGGTTGCCGGTGAACAGGAGACATACAGGATCTGTTCCGGCGCCAGAGCCGCCACCCGTTTCAGCACCGATTCTTCACACCCTTTACGGGGAGGATTGAGCACCACCACGTTGACGTGGGTTTCCAGCGCCAGTTCCTCCAGTAGTTCCCCCGCATCTCCCGCTTCAAAGCGACAGTTGCTGAAGCCGTTTAACGCCGCGTTGCGACGGGCATCGGCCACCGCCTCCTCCACCACTTCGATGCCGATCACCTGACCGGCATCAGGGGCCAGGTAGAGCCCGATCCCGCCGATACCGCAGTACAGATCGAGCAGGGTACTCTGCCGGTCAACGGCAGCCCACTGCCGTACCTGTTCATAAATCAGCCGGGCGCCGCTGGTGTTGACCTGAAAGAACGAGCGGGGAGAAATCTGCAGCCGCAGTTCCCCTACCTTTTCGGTCAAGGTCTGGCGCTTGGTCAGGAACAGATCTTTCTGCCCGAAGATCACATTCCCCTCCGAGCTGTTGATATTACTCGCCATGACCGCCACTTCGGGAACCGCCTCCTGGATGAAACGGGAGAGATGGTGCAGTTCGTTATAGGCCCGGTCAGCCGTTACAAAGGTCACCATGGCCAGGTTTTCCGCCTCCGACACCCGGATCACCAGATAGCGCAACAGGCCGTTCTTGGTGCGCGGGCTGTAGATCGAGACCTTCATCTTGCGGATACCGCGCCGGACAGCTGCCATGATCTTGTTGATCAGCGGGTGGTGGATCGGACAATCGTCCAGATCGTACACATCATGGCTGGAGCGGCGATAGATCCCGAGGAACGGCTCCACGAACTTGCCGGCCACGATCAACTTGGCCGAGTTGCGATAATGGATCAGCCGTTCCGGCGACAACAGCGGATGCACCGTGATATCCTTCAACTCGGGGTAATGGCTCATCTCCGTCAGCACACACCCCCGTTTCCAGACTTTCTGTTCCGTATATTTCATCGGAATCAGCGGACAGCCGAGACAGGCGGCGCTTTCCTGACAGGGGGGACGTTTGCTGCGCAATGAGGATGGGACCATGATCTTGTGCAGGGTGGCAACCACATTGCCAAAGGAGGCGTGCTCCACCCGGGCGCGTACCATATCACCCGGCAAGGCGCCACCGATTTTGATATTCTGACCGTCAATCCTGACCGTGCCATACCCCTGATCATCCAGGGCGGAAACATTCGCTTCCAGGTACATCCCTTTGCTGTACTTAACCTTGCGCGGCTCGCCGGCATCGCTTTTCGGCGCCGCGCCAGCAGATGGCACACTGACCGCCTGGTCGCGTCCCCCCCTGGCCGGGCGTGGCGCCGGTTTCCGGGAAGTCTGCTTTGGGGTCGCTTGCTCGTTTGTAATCTGTTTCTTCATGGTTTCCTCTGTTCACAATAGTCGCGCAGTGCCCGTAATGCCTGTCCGCGGTGACTGATTCGATTTTTTTCTTCCAGGGTCAGTTCGGCCATGGTGCGGTCAAAACCGTTCACCAGAAAGAGCGGATCATAGCCAAACCCCCCTGCTCCCCGCCCCTGTTCCAGAATGTTCCCCCCTACCCGGCCGGAAAAGAGCCTTTCCTCCCCGTCGGGGAACACCAGCGCCACGGCACAGACAAATGCCCCCTGGCGCTGCTGCCGGGGGACACCTTCCAACTCGGCCAGCAATTTGGCATTATTGGCGGCATCACCACACCCCTCACCGGCAAAACGGGCCGAGTAAACACCGGGACGCCCCTGCAGCGCATCCACCACCAGCCCGGAATCATCGGCCATGGCCGGCAACCCGGTGAAGCGGCACGCCTCACGCGCCTTTTTGAGCGCATTTTCCCCGAAGGTCTCACCATCCTCCACGGTTTCGGCAACCTCGGGAAACTCGCCCAGCGAGCGGACCGTGGCCACCATGCCGTCCAGCAGTGCCGCAATTTCAGTCAATTTCCCCTTGTTCCGGGTAGCTACCACCAGCTCTTTCATTGTGCCAACGCCTCCTGCTGCAAGGCAAACAGTTGTTGGATGCCGGCCGCCGCATAGGCGCGCATCTGATCCATTTCCTCAAAGGTAAACGGTTCCGCCTCGGCAGTACCCTGTACTTCCACCAGGCGACCGCTGGAGGTCATGACAAAATTCATATCCACCTCGGCCGATGAATCTTCAAAATAATTGAGATCCAGGTACGGTTTTCCTGCCACCATCCCGACACTGATCGCCGCCACCGCTTCCTTGAGCGGCAGCTGGGAGAGACTCCCCCTGTTTACCAGGGTGTTCAGCGCATCGTACAGGGCGACATAGGCACCGGTGATAGAAGCGGTGCGGGTGCCGCCGTCTGCCTGGATCACATCGCAATCGATGGTGATCGACCGTTCCCCCAGCAGGGTCAGATCGGTTACCGCCCGCAGGGAACGGCCGATCAGGCGCTGGATTTCCAGGGTGCGGCCGCTCTGTTTCCCCCGGGCAGCCTCGCGGGATGAACGGGTGTTGGTGGCACGGGGCAGCATGGAATATTCAGCCGTAACCCAGCCGGTTCCTTTGCCGCGCAAAAACGGCGGCACCGATTCTTCCAGCGAGGCGGTACAGATCACCTTGGTATCGCCACATTCGATCAGAACCGATCCTTCGGCATGTTTGGTAAAATGCCGGGTAATGGTAATCGGGCGAAGTTGGTCGGTTGTTCTTCCATCAATTCTCATTCGTTACTCTCCATTGTTGTTTTGTCCGTACCTATAGTTTGCATTCAGTTCTACTTGGTCATATTTCATAACGCCCCCTGCCCCCCTCTTACTCTTAAGAGGGGGGACGCATTGACAGCATTTTTGGACACCTCCAAAAGTACCACGTCGAAGCGTCCCTCCCCTTTGAAAAGGGGAGGACAGGTGGGGTTATGGGGGTTGTTTCACAAGCTCTTCATCCGCTCCACAAAATCGGTGGTCAAACGGGAGAACTTCTCCGCTTCGGCCGCCGAGATATAATCAAAACAGAAACGCTGCGGGTCAACCCCCAACTGGGGCAACAGTGACGCCAGCAGTTCCCCCCGGCAGACCGCCCGCAGATTTCCTTCCTTGTAATGGCAGTCACCGGGATGACAGGCCAGCAGCATCACCCCGGCAGCTCCCTTTTGAAACGCCTCCAGGATCAGGGTCGGCTCGACCCGGCCGGAACACATCACCCGCACCACCGAAAGTTCGGCGGGAACCGGCAGTTGCTGCATGCCGGCCTTGTCAGCGCCGCTGTAGGAGCACCAGTTACAGAGAAAAGCGACGATTTTCACCGCTGACTCCCCGGAGTTACGGTTCCCGGCAAAGACAGGTTGTTGTTCTGGTTGGATGTGGCAGCTCATGACAGTACCCCCCGCAGCTCGGCTCGCAACATCTCCCGTGAAAAACCGCGCCCCACGATGGCTCCGGACGGGCAACCGGCCACACAGGTACCACAGCCACGGCAAAGAATATCATTCACCTCGGCCGTCATCTCCCGCTC
>Ga0209798_10000245_pt1 | contig 31422 bp, 25 predicted proteins | sample DOMMetBare3Fresh_FD_187475 | JGI IMG/M metagenome (GOLD analysis project Ga0209798, IMG submission 187475) | Wetland sediment microbial communities from St. Louis River estuary, USA, under dissolved organic matter induced mercury methylation -... | ecosystem: Environmental > Aquatic >... | reverse complement strand
GCTCTCGCGAACGGCGCCTGGTCGATCGGGGTCGTCGAGAGCCGAAGGTAGAGCGCCTCGCCCTCGGGTGCCTGCATCCGGTTGAGGGCGTCGAGCAGCAGCCATTCGAGCTCGCGTGCGAAGCACGGCTCGGCGTAGGTCAGTCCCGGGGTCTCGATCCCGATTCCGGGCGTGGAGAGCGACTGGTGGGCACCGCCTTCGCGGGCCAGAGAAATGCCGGAGGGGGTGCCGGCAAGCACGAATCGCGATCCCGAGTAGGTCGAGTAGACGATTCCCTCGAGGGCGCGCATCACGAAGGGGTCGTAGAGGGTGCCGATCGGGAAGAGGCGCTCGCGCTGGAAGTCCCAGCTGAGGCCGAGTTGGCCGAGCAGCAGCACGAGGTTCATCTCGGCGATTCCCATCTCGATGTGCTGGCCACCGGGGCCCACCCGCCACTTCAACGGGGAGTCCTCCATCGCGTCGTAGACGGGCTCCTCGTCGGGGCCCCAGACCCCGGTCTTGTTGATGAAGCCCCCGAGGTTGGTGGACGAGGAGACGTCGGGTGCGACCGTGACGAGCCGCTCGCTGACACCTTCGACGCGGGAGAGGTCGAGCAGCACCCGCCCGAATGCCGCCTGCGTCGAGGTCGCACCGGGGTCGCGCTCCGACAGGGTCGCTGGCACGGGGACGAGAGCGGCAGGGGCGCGGTCGCCACGGTCGAGGCGGCGACGTGCGTCGGCGAGCAGGCGCCCCTCGGCCGTCTCGGCCGCGTAGCCGTCCCACTCGGTCTCCGCGGTCAGCCCCGTCGCGGCGCGAAGCCGCTCGATCTGGTCGGCATCGAGGAGGGCAGAGTGGTTCTGAGGGCGGCCGGCGATCTCGAGCCCATACCCCTTGATCGTGTAGGCGAAGATCACGGTGGGCCGATCGGGCGTCGCGCGGGCCAGCCGGAGCGCGTCGAGCACGTCGGCCAGGTCGTGCCCGCCGAGGTCGCGCACGAGCGGCGCCACCCGCCCCGTGTAGCCGTCGAGCAGCCGCTCCAGCACAGCGCGCTCCCGGTCGCCAACCGCGCCGTCGAGCACAGTGGCGCACACGACATCCTCCGAGGCGCCGAAGAGCGACTGGTACTGCTCGTTGGGCATCTCGTCGATCCGGCGGCGCAGCAGGTCGCCGCCCTCCCGGGCGAACGCCTGCCGCAGGCGGCGGCCGTACTTGAGCTCGATCACGTCCCAGCCGTTGGCACGGAACTGGGCCTCCAGCTCGGCGGCGCGGATGCCCGGGATGACCCGGTCGAGCGACTGCCGGTTGAGGTCGACGATCCACAGCACATTCCCGAGCCTGCGCGTAAGCGGGTCGGCCAGTGCCTCCCAGATGTTGCCCTCGTCGAGCTCGGCGTCGCCAAGCAGAGAGATGAAGCGGCCGCCCGTCGACGCGCCGAGCCGGGTTCCAGTGAACCTGTCGGCGAGCGCGCCAAAGAGCGGAGCGGCCGACCCGAGGCCGACCGAGCCGGTGGAGTAGTCGACCGGATACGGGTCCTTCGTCCGCGACGGATACGACTGCATCCCACCGAAGTCGCGTAGACGCGTCAGATACGACCGATCGAGGCGCCCCAGCAGGTACTCGATCGCCTGGAGCACAGGCGACGCGTGCGGCTTCACCGACACCCGGTCTTCTGCCCGCAGGTCGGCGAAGTAGAGAGCCGTCATCAGGGTCACCAGCGACGCCGACGACGCCTGGTGGCCGCCGACCTTCAGCGCGTCGCCCTTCGGCCGCTCCCGGTTCGCGTAGTCCACGATCCGCACCGCCAGCCACAGCACTCGTCGCTCGATCTCCGCCAGCGCCGTCAGGACATCGTCCGCCGCCCTGGGCTCTGGAGCCGTCGCCCTCATCCGGTCACTCCTTCGAGCACCGATCGGTCGACCTCCACGCCAAGACCGGGACGGCCGGACAGGGTGACCCGGCCGTTCTCGGCGCGCGGCTCGTCGGGAAACGCCACCCAGAAGATCTGGTCCTCGTCCGCCTCGTCCGCGCTCGGCGGCGGCGGCATGTACTCGAGCAGCGGCGTCGCCAGGCTCGCAATCGCCAGGTGGGCGTTGTGCGCGAAGCCGAGATGGGGAATCACGTCGAGGCCGAACGTCTCGCCGAGCGCCCACACACGCCTCGCTTCCGTGATCCCGCCGAGGCGGTTGACGTCCGGCTGCAGCACGTCGACTGCGCCGGCATTGATCAGGTCACGAAAGCCGTAACGGGTGGCCTCGTGCTCGCCGGCGGCGATCGGCGTCGCGACCGCCGCCCGGATGGCTGCGAGGCCGGGGAGGTCGTCCGGGATCACCGGCTCCTCGAGCCAGCGCAGCCGGATGCCTTCGTCCTCGATCGCCCGGATGCAGCGGATCGCGTAGCCGACGTCCCAGCTCATGTACGCGTCCGCCATCACGTCGACATCCGGGCCGACCGCCTCGACGACCGTCCGCACGAGCTCGACGTTCCTGCGCATTCCGGCCTTTCCGTCCAGCGGGCCGTAGGGCAGCCGCTGCTTGACCGCCGTGAATCCCCGGCGTGCCCACCCGGCCGCCTCGGCGGCGAGGGTCTCGAGGTCCTCGGTGGCGTACAGCCAGCTCGCGTACGCGGGGAGGGACGGGCGCAGCTTCCCGCCCAGCAGCTCGTAGACCGGAACGCCGAGTTGCTTCCCGAAGAGGTCCCACAGGGCGATGTCGACCGCGCTGATCGCATGGAGGACGAGGCCGCGCCGGCCGACGTTCAGCGTGGCGCGGTACATCGTCTCCCACACGAACGCGACCTCGGACGGTGCACGTCCGACGACGAGAGGCTGCAGCTGGCGCAGGACCTCGATCGTGGCGGGGTTGCCAAACCCGGCGGTGCCGACGCCCACGACGCCGTCTTCGTCCTCGAGCTCCACGACGACGAGCCACGTGCGGGCGGGGGGAAGGCCGGCCGACGACGTCCCTCGAGCGTCCCCGACTCCCTCGAGCACGGTGAGCGGCGTGCCGACCGGGCGTCCTTGGCCCTTCGACGCGGGAGAGGGGCGGGGAGCGACGGTCGAGACGCGCAGGCGCGAGACGGGCGCGGTCACCGGCGGGCGCACCGCACGCCGAGCAGCCCTGACTGATCGCCCATCCACATGCACGGAAATCCTACGGCGCCTTGGTCAGACAAGTCAATCATACGCTCTGGGACGCAGATGTTTGCAGTGTCTCGGGGTTGACTTCTTGGTCTGACAAAGACAAACTACCCGGCATGTCCGAGACGACGAGCAGCCCTCCGCAACAGCTCGACCTGCGCGCCGCCGCGCGCCACGTCATGGTCGACTTCAACCAGATGCAGACGTTCACCGCGGATCCGCTGATCATGGTGGAGGGGAACGGCATCAGGCTGACAGATCACGAGGGGCGACGCTACATCGACGGCCTCTCGGGGGTGTTCGCGGTCAGCCTCGGCCACGGCAACGAGGAGATCATCGACGCGATCACCGCCCAGCATCGCCGGCTCTCGTTCTCGTCGCCGATCATGACGACCACCGACCGGGCGCTCGAGCTGGCGACCGAGCTGATCCGCCTCACCGGCGGGCGCTACGAGGTCGTCAAGCAGCTGAACAGCGGCTCGGAGGCGACCGAGGCGGCGATCAAGATGGCGCGTCAGTACCACCGTCAGAGCGGCGGCGCCGAGCGCTACAAGACGATCTCGTTCTACCGCTCCTATCACGGGGCGACGATGGGGGCGCTCACCTCGACCGGCTGGCCGCAGCTGCGGAACCCCTACGAGCCGTTCGTGCCGGGCGGCATCCACGCACACGCGCCGATCCCCGGCTCCTGCCGGTCGTGTACGGGCTCCTGCACTCTCGGCTGCCTCGCCCAGCTGCGAGACGCGATCGAGCTGGAGGGCCTGCGCACCGTCTCCGCCGTCATCGTCGAGCCGGTGATGCTGACTGCCGGCGTCCACGCCCTTCCCCAGGACTACCTGCAGGGGCTGCGGGCGCTCTGCGACGAGACGGGCGTGCTGCTGATCTTCGACGAGATCGTGACCGGTTTCGGACGCCTGGGCTCGTGGTTCGCGGCCGAGCAGGCCGACGTGTGGCCGGACATCCTCGTCGTCGGCAAGGGGCTGACGAGCGGCTATGCGCCGCTCTCCGCCGTGCTCCTCACCGAGAAGATCGCGGGCGCGTTCTGGGGTGAGGCGGCGGCAGGTGTCCAGTACCAGGCCGGCCACACGTTCGCCAGCAATCCCGTCTCGGCCGCCTGCGGCCTGGCGGTGATCCGCTACTTCGAGAACCACGGGGTGCTGGACAACGTTCGCGAGCGCGGCGCCGAGCTGGAGCTCCGCCTGCGCGCGATCGCCGAGCGCTACCCGGTCGCCGGCTCCCTTCGCGGACGAGGGCTTCTCTACTGCCTGGACTTCGTCGACCCGGCGACCGGCGGGCCGCTCCCCGCCGACCAGCCGGTCGGCACGGCCGTCCAGCAGGCAGCGAGACGGCGCGGCCTGCTCGTGCGCGCCTCCCCGCACAACGCGACCCTGGCGCCGCCGCTCGTCCTGACGGCCGCGGACGTGACGGAGATCGCGGACATCTTCGAGGAGAGCGTGGCGGAGGCGAACGAGCAGGTCGTCTCCGGCGGCGGTGTCAATCTCGACGTCGCGTTCGGCCTGTGAGCGACGCGCAGCTCGCCTGAGGTGCCTGCGATGCCGCTCCTCGCGGGAGCCGCCGCCGTCTCGATCACCCCGCCCGTCGGCGTCGATCTGATGGGTTACCTGCGCCGCTCCGAGCCCGCGCGCGGCTACGGGGAGCCGATGGAGGCGACTGCGCTCGTGCTCGACGACGGAATCGCGAGGCTCGTCCTCGTCGGCGCCGACCTGATCGGCGCCTCGGGCCCCTGGGCGCAGGAAGTGCGCGACGGGATCGCCGCCGTCGTGGGGACGAGCCCCGACCGCGTCCTGCTCAACTCCCAGCACACACATGCCGCCCCGCCCACACCCGGCTGGGCGAAGATCGGCGGCGACGCGGACTGGAACGAGGAGGAGATCCGCTACGGGGACGCCGTCGGCGACTTGCTCGTCTCCGCCGCGGCCGAGGCAGCCCGGCGCCTGCGCCCGGCCCGGCTCGGGCACGCACGCACGGAGGTCGAGGGCATCTCCGTCAACCGCCGTCAGCGCCACGAGGGCACCACGATCCTCGGCTGGAACCCGGACGAGCGCTGCGACCGCGACGTGGCCGTGATCCGCGTCGACGATGCAGACGGCGGTGCGATCTGCACGGTCGTCGCGTTCGCGTCGCACCCGGTCGTGGTCGGGCCCGACGTGCCCGAGGCGTCGTCCGACTTCGTCGGGCCGCTGCGCGAGCACGTGCGGGCCTGGACCGGCGGCGAGTGCGTCTTCCTGCAGGGCTGCGCGGGGAACATCATCCCCTTCGAGTCGTTCCACACCGAGCGGGGCCCGGAACGGCGCTTCGGCGAGCGGCTCGCGCTCGCGGCGCTGCGTGCCCGGGCCGAGGCGAGCCTGGAGCCGATCGAGCCCCACCAGACCCTCTCGGGCTCCGCCGTGCCGTGGGTGATGTGGCGGCACGTGCCGACCGGCGAGCAGGACACAACGCTCGCGGCCGCGGAGCGGCGGATCGACCTGCCCCTGCTCGAGCCGCCCACGCTCGAGGAGATCCGCGCGCTCCGGGCCGAGCTCGAGCAGCGGGCAGCCGACCTGCAGGCGGCAGGCGAGCCCCGCACCGCCTGGAACCCCGTCGTCTTGCACGTGCGCTGGGCCAAGGCGGTCGAGCAGCGCATCGCAGACGGTACGGTCGAGCGCGCGGTCGAGGTGCCGGTGCAGGCGCTGCGGATCGGCGGCGCCTGCCTCACGGCCTGGCCGTGCGAGCCGTTCTGCGAGCTCGGGCTGGAGGTGAAGGAGCGCTCGCGCGCGCCGTTCCCGGTCACCCTCGGCTACTCGAACGACCTGGTCGGCTACGTCCCGACACGGCGCGAGTATCCGTTCGGAGGCTACGAGCCGTCGCTCGCCCAGCGCCACTTCGGCCGGCCGGCGCCGTTCGCGCCCGCGGCGGGCGAGCAGCTCGTGCAGGTCTCGCTCGAGCTCACCGACGAGCTCTTCGCTGGGGACGCCTCGTGAGCGCAGATCCGGGGGCGAGGCGGAAGGATGGCTCGCTCGTCGAGGCCACGACAGAGGCGATCAGCGCCCGGATCACGAACGGGGGCCTCTCGGCCGGGGACCGTCTGCCCACCGAGCGGGCGCTCGTCGAGCAGCTCGGGGTCTCGCGCACCGTGCTCCGCGAGGCGCTGTCGAGCCTCGAGGCGCTCGGGCTGATCGAGACACGCGGGACACGCGGCCGGTTCGTGGCGGCCGGAGGCTCGTCCGACCGCAGCCGGACGCTCGTCGGCGCGTGGCTGCACCAGCACGCGCGCGAGATCTTGGAGGTCGACGAGATCCGTTCCGTGCTCGAGGCGCACGCGATCCGGGCGATGTCGCAATGGGACGCGATCGAAGCGGCGGGAGCTGCCGCCGCGATCCTGAGGGAGCAGGCCGCGGCGCTCGAGCGGGGCGACCCGGTGGCCGCCGCAGACGGCGACGCCGCGTTCCACCGGGTGCTCGGGTCGCACACCAAGAACGGTGCGCTGCGGGCCCTGATGGACGGTCTCATCGATGCCAGCCGCAAGGGGGCCTACGCCGTGTACTCGTTGCCCGAGACAGCGGCCGGCTCGCTCGAGCAGCACCAGCAGATCGTGGACGCCCTCGCCGTGTCGGACGTCGGGGCGGCGGCGCGGCTCGCCGAGGAGCACATGCTCGATGTCGCGCGGCGCTACGCGGCCGCCCAGCTCGACGAGGAGTCGGCGTGATCCGCCGGCTCAGCCTCGTTCGGAAGCGGCCCGAGCTCTCGCGTGCGGAGTTCGTCGAGCGCTGGACGGGGGAGCACGTCGAGATCGCGAAGCAGCTTCCCGGACTACGGGGCTACGTCATCCACGTCCTCGACGGCGAGTCGCCTCCGTATGACGGCATCGCCGTGACCACGTTCGACTCCCGCGAGGACGCGGAGCGTGCGTTCGGCATTCCCGAGCTCGCAGACGGGCTCCGCCGCACGCGCGACGACTTCGCGGCCTCGGTCGAGGTCTACTTCGCAGAGGAGCACGTCATCGTCGAGGAGGAGAGATGAGCAGCACGGATCGCGGCAGGAAGCGCAGCCTGGAGGTCACCGGAGGCCCGGCCCAGGCGGCCGCCCGGTCGATGCTGCGCGCGATGGGGTGGACGACCGACGACCTGCAGCTGCCGCAGGCCGGAGTCGCCGCGACGTGGAACAGGGTGACCCCGTGCAACATGCACCTCGACGAGCTCGCGCTCGCCGCCGCCGACGAGCTGAAGCGGCTGCGGGTGCTGCCGCTCGTGTTCCACACGATCTCCGTCTCCGACGGGATCGCGATGGGCACGGAAGGAATGCGCGCCTCACTCCCCTCGCGCGACTGGATCGCCGACTCGGTCGAGCTCGTCATGCTCGCCGAGCGGATGGACGGCCTCTTCGCGATCGCCGGCTGCGACAAGACGCTGCCGGGGATGATGATGGCGATGATCCGGCTCGACCTGCCCTCGGTCTTCGCGTACGGGGGCTCGATCAGGCCCGGCTGCTTCCGCGGTCAGGACGTCTCCATCCAGGACGTCTACGAGGCGATCGGGGCGCAGGCCACCGGGAAGATGAGCCTCGAGGACCTGACCGAGCTCGAGTGCGTGGCGCTGCCCGGCAAGGGCGCCTGCGCCAGCATGTACACGGCGAACACGATGGCGAGCATCTCCGAGGCGCTCGGGCTGACCGTGCCCGGAATGGCCTCGCCCGCGGCCGAGGACCCCGCCCGCGAGGAGATCGTCAAGGCGGCCGCCGCGACGCTCGTCGATGCGCTCGAGCACGACCGCAGGCCGTCCACCGTGCTCACGAAGGCGTCGTTCGAGAACGCGATGACCGTCGCCGCCGCGCTCGGCGGCTCCACGAACGCCTGCCTGCACGTGCCGGCCCTGGCCGGCGAGGCGGGGATCGACTTCGGTCTCGCGGACATCGACCGCATCTCGCGCCGCACACCCCAGATTGCGGAGATGCGCCCCGCGGGGCGCTTCATGATGCAGGACCTGCACGTCGAGGGCGGCGTCCCCGTCGTGATGCGGGAGCTGCTCGACGCCGGCCTGCTCGATGGCGACGCCATGACCGTCACGGGCCGCACGCTGGCCGAGTCCCTCTCGGACACCACACGCTTGGCCGAGCCCCGCACGCCGGTGCTCCACACGGTCGGCGAGCCGGTCAAGAAGACGGGCGGATACGCCGTCCTCTGGGGCAACCTGGCGCCCGACGGCGCGGTGATCAAGGTGGCGAACCAGGAGTCGAACCGCCATCGCGGGCCGGCCAAGGTGTTCCACACCGAACAGGAGGCGTTCCAGGCCGTCTCCGACGGGAGGATCGCGGCAGGCGACGTCGTCGTCGTCCGCTATCAGGGGCCGAAGGGCGGCCCCGGGATGCCCGAGATGACGCATCTCACCGGGGCGATCGTGGGCGCCGGGCTCGTCGAGCAGACGGCGCTCCTCACCGACGGGCGCTTCGGCGGCGGCACGCAGGGCACCTCCGTCGGGCACATCTCGCCCGAGGCAGCGGCCGGCGGCCCGATCGCGATCCTCCGCGACGGGGACGTCGTGGAGATCGACGCCGAGGCGGGCCGCCTGCACGTCGAGTTGGGAGACGACGAGATCGCCGCCCGGCTTGCGACCGCCGAGCACCCGCCGCCTCGCTACCCGACCGGCGTGCTCGCGAAGTACGCGCGCCTGGTCGGCTCGGCGGCAACCGGCGCCCGCGTCGGGGCCTGAGCGATGAGCGGCACCCGCATCTCGTGTAGCGAGTACTCGTTCCCGGCCGTGGCGGGGCAGCACGAGCGCATCGGGATCGTGCGGCTTCTCGGCTTCGAGCTCGTCGACCTCGCCCTCTTCCTGTCAGACGGTGCGGAGCTCGCAGCCGCCCCCGGGGGCGTCGCGGCGGATCTGCGGGCATCGCTCACGGCACACGGGCTCGGGAGCGAGGACATGTTCCTGGCCGTCGGTGAGACGGTCGAGGAGATCGCTCCCAACCAGCGCAACCCCGCTCTGCGCGAACGAGGCCGGCAGGAGTTCTCCGCCGCGGCGCGCGTGACCGCAGAGCTCGGCATCCCGGGCCTCACGATCCTCCCCGGGGTCACGTGGGCCGAGGACCCGGACGGCTCGTGGGCCTGCTGCGTCGACGAGCTCGGCTGGCGCGTCGAGGAGGCCGGGTCGCTCGGGGTCGAGGTGCGGATCGAGGCGCACGCCGGCTCGATCGTGGCCGTGCCGGAGCTCGCCTCCCGCCTCTGCGCGGAGCTGCCCGCGCTGCGGCTGACGCTCGACCTCTCGCACTTCGAGCTGCAGTCGGTCACCCTCGACCGGTCGCTGACGCTCGCGCCGCTCGCCGGGCACGTGCACGTCCGTGCCGCCAAGCCCGGTGCGATCCAGGTGCGCTGGCGCGACAACGAGACCGATTTCGCCGCCCTGCTCGAGGCGCTCCGCGCACGGGGCTACGGCGGCGCGTACTGCGTCGAGTACGTTCCGATGCCCAAGTGGCGTTGCGACGAGATGGACGTCGTCACCGAAGCGCTCGCCACGAGGAGCGCCCTGACCGAGCTGGGGGTGGTGTGATGGAGCGCCTGTGCCACGTCTTCCAGATCGCGCCGGGAACGGAGCAGGAGTACGTGCGGCGGCACGTCGAGATCTGGCCGGAGATGCTCGAGGCGATGAAGGGCGCCGGCTTCGCCAACTACACGCTCTTCCGGCGCGGCCTCGACGTGATCGCCTACTGCGAGTGCGAGCCCGACGTCGCGACGTGCTTCGCCCGCTTCTCCGAGCACGGCGTGGGCGAGCGCTGGCAGGCGCACATGGAGGGCATGGTGCTCGACCTCACCGACGAGAACGGCGAGCTGAACCGCTACGAGGAGGACTGGCACCTTGACTGACCACGATCCGCGCTGTCCAGCCGTGTCGCGGCTGGACAGCCTGCAGCGAGCATCGTGGTCGGCGTCTCACAACGAGACTGTCCGGAGCGCGTTGTGAATCGTCGACCACGCATCGGCGTCGTCTCGTGCTACTTCCCGCTCTTCGACGCCCAGATGCCGGCAGGCTTCCGGGAGGAGCGCGCCGCGGTGGCACGCTCGTTCGCCGAGCTGCTTGCGAGCGAGTTCGACGTGGTCGACGCCGGCATGCTCGCCTCCGAGGCCGACGGCGACCGCGCCAACGTGCTGCTCCGAGAAGCGCGGCTCGACGCCGTCGTCTTCGCGCCCACGATGGCGGCGCCGCCGAGCTACGCGACGCACGCGCTCGCGCGTCTCGAAGCGCCGCTCGTCGTCTGGAATGCGCTCACGATCGACCGGTTGCCGGACGGCCTCACGCAGGCGCAGGCCACGATCAACTCGTCCCAGGTCGCGGCCGTGATGCTCGCCAACCCGTACGTGCGCGCCGGCCAGTCCTTCGCCACGATCACGGCAGCGCCGTCCGACACTGAGGGGATGGAGACGCTCGTCCGCACCGTCCGTGCCGCGGCGGCGGCCTCCGCCCTGCGCGGCTCGACGGTGCTCCGTGTCGGGGCGTGGTTCCCCGGCTACCTCGACGTCGAGTCGAGCGCGGAGGAGCTCGCGCGGCTCGGAGTCGGCGAGCATGCGGTAAGCGTCGAGGAGCTGAACGAGGCCTTCGCGGCCGTCGCGGCCGAGCGGCTCGCACCCGGCCTGGAGGCGCTCTCCGCACGCGGTTGGACGCACCGGCCCGGGGCCTCCGACGAGCGGAGCATGCGGCTCGCGCTCGCGCTCGACGACCTCGTCCGCACGACGTCGTCGGTCGCCGTCACGGTCAATTGCCACTCGGACGTGTTGCGCTGGAACCCGGCAATCGGGATCACCGCGTGCCTCGGCGCCTCGCTCCTGACCGGCAACGGAGTCCCCGTCTCCTGCACGGGCGACCTGCCGACCGCGCTCGCCTGCGTGCTCGCGCAGCGCCTCTCCGGCCGGGCGCTCTACTGCGAGTTCTACACGCCGGAGCGCGAGACCGGCCTGATGCTGCTCGCGGCGGGCGGGGAGGGCGACCCGGCCTGGGCGGATCCGGCGCACCCGGTCGTGGTCGAGCCGAACCAGCACTACCCGGGCGACCACGGCGCCGGCGCGGGACTCTCGTTCCGGCTCGAGCAGGGACCTGCAACCGCGCTCTCGCTCTCCCCCGCGGGTGACACGTGGCGGCTCGCCTGGGCGACGGGTGAGATCGTCGAGGCCCGCTACGACACCATGGGCGGGCCGAACGGCATGTTCCGCTTCGACTCCGGCTCGGCCTTCGCGGCCGGGGCGCGCTGGATCGCCTCCGGCGCCACGCACCACAACGCGCTCGCCCGGGGGCGCCTCGACGTCGAGATCCCCGTCCTCGCCCGGGCGCTCGGGATCGAGGAGGTGCGGGTGTGAGCCGTGTTCGCACCGTCGTCCCGATCTCGGTCCGCTACCCGGAGCCGAACGACAGCGGCGCCATCCGCCATCTCACCCTCTGCCGCGTCGAAGCCGACGACGGCACGGTCGGCTGGGGCGAGGCCGTCACCTCCTGGCCGGACGCCTGCCGTGCGACCGAGGCCATGATCGACGGCATCGGCGCCGAGCTCGTCGTCGGGCGCGACCCACTCGACAACGTCGAGATCTGGCGCTCGTGCCGGCGGCGGGCCTGGTGGTACGGCAACCGCGGCGGCATCTCGTCGTTCGCGCTCTCGGCGATCGACATCGCCCTCTGGGACCTGAAGGGGAAGCTGCTCGGCGTGCCGGTGACGCAGCTGCTCGGCGGCGCGTGTCACGAGCGCCTGCCCGCGATTGCGAGCACGCACCCCAGGCACGCGAGCCTGGAGGAGGAGGCCGACCGGCACGCGCGCTACGTGAACGAGCTCGGGTTCCGGGGCTGCAAGCTCGGCCTCGGCAAGAAGGGCGAGGCGCGTCTCGGCTCCGAGGTCGAGCGCGACGTGGAGCTCATGCGCCTCCTGCGCGAACGGATCGGGCCGGAGCCGCTGCTGATGTGGGACCGCGGCGTCAACACGCTCACGTGGGACGTCTCCTTCGCGCTGCGCCTCACCGCGGCACTCGAGGAGCACGGCCTGACGTGGATGGAGGAGCCGTTCGAGCCGGGCGACCTCGACTCGTTCCGCCGGCTCAAGGCCTCCAGCCGGACGCTGATCGGGTCGGGGGAGCGGGAGTGGAATGTCGAGGGCTACCGGGCCTTCATCGACGCGCGCGTTGCCGACGTGATCGGCTTCGACCCCGGGCGGGCAGAGGGCATCACCGGCGGCCGGCGCGTGATCGAGCTCGTCGAGGAGGCCGACGTGTGGTTCAACGCGCACGCCTGGTCGAGCGCGATCGTGACGGCGGCGAGCCTCGCGCTGTCGCTGACGACGCCACGCGTCCTCGTCTTCGAGTTCAAGGCCGACGAGAACCCGATGCAGCACGAGCTCGTCGAGACGCCGATCGGCCAGAGCGGCGGCTGGGTGACGCCGCTCGGCGGCCCTGGCCTCGGGATCGAGGTCCGCGAGGACGTCGTCGAGAGGTACCGCTTCTAGTGGTCGCTCCCGGAGCGGACCACTAGCGTCACCGACCCGGCGGCGGGAGTCGCCGGCCCGGGCGCCGAGGCGCCCGGGCCGCGTCGCGGCCAGGTGAAGGAGGGTGCACCCGGCGGGCTCCGGAAACGATAGCGGGAACGGTTCCCAGATGCCTCGGTGTCGGTCTGACCAAGACCGCACCGTGCGTTGCGGCACGGTGTGCAGCACGTGCCTTCGTTGACACCGCCGGAGCCGCTCCGTACAGTGCGCTGGAACCGTTACCAAGACGACGTCTGGGGAGCACGTGGCCGAGCTCGACATCGATCGCAGGGCAGCCCCCCCCGCGAGTCTCACGATCGCCGAGGTCGAGACGGTGGCGATCCGGGTGCCCCTGGGCCAGACCTATCGCGGCAGCCGGTACAAGATGACCCACCGCTCGACGATCGTCACGCGCATCCACACCGAGCAGGGCATCGTCGGGGAGGCGTACTGCGGCGACGAGGACGCCGGCCTGCTCGAGATCGACGAGATCGTGCGCACGGAGATCGCCCCGAAGCTGGTCGGCGAGGACGCGATGCGCGTCGAGCGCTGCTGGGAGCTGGCACGCCCCGCGACGTTCGACATCTTGCGCGACCGCCGGCTCGGCCTGGTCGCGACCGCCAGCGTGGACGCTGCCATCTGGGATGCCGTCGGCAAGGCCCTCGGCCAGCCCCTGCATCGGCTCTGGGGAGGCTATCGCGACAGCCTCCCCGTGATCACGATCGGCGGCTACTACGGGAAGCAGGACATCGCCGACGAGGTGTCGGCGCTCCGCGAGCAGGGGCTCGCGGGGATGAAGTTCAAGGTGGGCGGGCTCACACCGGAGGAGGATGCGACCCGATTCCGCGCCGCCCGGGAGGCGGCGGGGCCGGACTTCGTGCTGTGTGCCGACGCCAACCAGGGGTGGACGCCGGCCGAGGCCGTGCGCTTCGCCCGCCTCGTCGAGGACCTCGACCTGCACTGGTTCGAGGAGCCTTGCATCTGGTCGAACGACCGCCGCGCGATGCGCGACGTCAGGTTCGGCGGCGGCGTGCGCGTCTGCGCGGGCCAGAGCGAGTTCTCCGCCGGCGGTTGCCGTGACCTGATGGTGGAGGGCGCAATCGACTTCTGCAACTTCGATTCCTCGTGGTCGGGCGGGGCGACGGAATGGCGCCGGGTGGCCGCGGCCGCGGTCGCGTTCGACGTGGCCATGGCGCACCACGAGGAGCCGCAGATCGCCTCTCACCTGCTGGCGTCGATCCCCCACGGGACGTTCCTCGAGGTCTTCAGCGCCGATCGCGACCCGATCTGGTGGAACCTCGTCGCCAACCGGCCGCCGATCGTCGACGGGCACCTGTCGCTCCCGGCAGGCCCGGGTCTCGGCTGGGAGCTCGACGGGGACTACATCGAGGCGCACCGGGTGCCACGGCGCGCATGAGCGCGCCGACGGGCAGGCCGGCCCTCGGCGCGGGTCTCGACGGGCAGGGCGTCATCGTGACCGGCGCCGTCGGCGGCATCGGCAGGGCGGTCGCGCAGGCGTTCGCGGAATCCGGTGCGCGCGTGGCCGCCGTCGACCTGTCTGAGGAGCGAACCCGTGCGTTCGCCGCATCGCTTCCCGGCGCGGGTCACGTGGGGATCGCCGCCGACCTCCAGCGCACCGAGCGCCTGGGCTTGCTGCTCGAGGAGGCGGAGGCCGCAGTCGGTCCCGTCGTCGCCCTCGCCCACCTCGCCGCCGTGCTCAGGCGCCGCCACGACATCCAGGAGATCGACGAGGCCGACTGGGACGCGCAGGTCGACGTCAACCTGAAGGCGACGTTCTTCCTCAACCGGGCCTTCGCCGAGCAGCTTCGCCGGGCCGGCCGTCACGGTGCGATCGTCAACCTCAGCTCGCAGGGGTGGTGGACGGGCGGGTTCGGCGGCTCGGTCGTCTACAACGCGACGAAGGGCGGCATCGTGACGATGACCCGGGGGCTGGCGCGAACCTATGCGCCCGCGGGAATCCGCGTCAACGCGGTCGCACCCGGGCTGATCGACACGGCGATGCTGCGCGACGGGCTCAGCGACGAGGCGCTCCAGCGTCTCGTCGAGCAGGTGCCGCTGGCCCGGCTGGCAGGCCCCGAGGAGGTCGCGCCGGCCGTGGTCTTCCTCTCCTCCGGGCATGCCTCCTACATCACCGGCGCAACGCTGAACATCAGCGGCGGGTGGCTGATGTACTGACGCCTCGCCCGAGGCCCCTTTTTTGTCAGACCAAACGCTTGACACCGCCAGGCGAATGGGCTTGAATCGGCTGGAATCGTACCCAGGCTTCAGGTTCGGAAAGGGGTAGCGAAGTGGAAGAGTTCATGCAGGGGCTCAGTCGCCTGGAGCTCCTCAAGCGTGGCGCCGTCGGTGCGGCGGCGATCGGAGGGGCCGATGCGCTCCTCCGGAGCGGTTCGGCCGACGCGGCGACGCTCGCCCCGAAGCCTGGCGGCAAGCTGGTCGTCGGCATCGGCCAGGTGTTCGAGGACATCAACGTGCTCACCGCGTTCGGCTACCGCTGGGGCCAGCTGATGGCCTATGCGATGTACGACACGCTCGTGAAGTACGACAAGAGCGGCCGGGCGGTGCCGCTCCTCGCGAGGAGCTGGACGACCCCGGATCCGAAGACCACGATCGTCAAGATCCGCAAAGGGGTCAAGTTCCACAACGGCAACCCGATGCGGGTCGAGGACGTCGTCTGGAGCCTCAACCGCATCCACGATCCGGTCAAGCCTGCCTCGAACAACTTCCTCGCGCTCCCGAAGGACATCTGGGGCAAGGCGGTCAAGATCGACAACGAGACCTTCAGGATCACGACCAAGAAGCCGGCCCGCATGGTGGAGAGCTGGCGCTTCTGGTTCATCATGCCGGAGAACGCAGACGACCTGAATCTTGGCGAGCAGCCCATCGGCACGGGCCCGTTCCAGTACAAGAACTTCGTCAAGGGCGACCGGCTCGAGCTCGAGCGGTTCCCCGACTACTGGAACGGCAGCCGGCCGTACCTGAACGAGCTCACGTTCCGGTTCCTGGCCGACGAGTCGGCCCAGGTTGCGAACTTCCTCTCCGGCGACGTCGACTACCTGCACGACATCTCGGTCGCGACGCTGCCGCAGGTGCAGGGCAAGCGCAACTCGAAGCTGATCCCGTCGGGCCTCTTCTTCCAGTGGTGGCAGCCGCAGATGTACTTCGGGCCGCTGAAGGACGTGAAGGTGCGCCAGGCCCTGCAGTGGGCCTTCGACAAGAACACCGACAACAAGGTCGCGTGGGGTGGGCGCGCGAAGCCGACCTGGAACCCGTTCGAGACGAGCCCGTACTCGATCGGGAAGGCCTGGCCGGGCGGCGGGCCAGTGCCCACCTACGACCCCGACAAGGCCAAGAGCCTGCTCGCAGCGGCGGGAGCCTCGAACCTGAAGCTCAACATGATGATCCTGAAGGAGCCGGGCCCGTGGAAGCGCGAGGCGGAGGTGCTCCAGCAGGGCTTCAAGAAGGCCGGCATCAACGCGAACATCCAGGTGCTGCCGGCGACGCAGTGGTTCGACCGGCTCTACACGAAACGGAACCACGACGGGATTGCGGTCAACGCCGGCTCGCTCCCGTTCCCGTGGGCGTTGATCGCGAACTACATGATGAAGGCGACGCTGCTGAGTAACCCGCCGAAGTATCCGAAGCCCGCGATCCCGGCGCTCGAGGCGGCGTACAACACCGCGTTCTCGCCGAAGAACGAGGCGCAGTACAGCTCGGCGCTGAAGACGGTGCAGCGGCTCATGCTCACACAGGCGGCCGCGTTCCACACGATGATCGCCTCGAACCAGAACGTCGCTCCGAAGACGCTGATGGGCGTCGACTCAACCCTCATCGGCGACCAGCGATTCGACGGTGCGTACCTCGCCTAGGCACACGCCCCGACGGACCGGACCAAAGGCGGCGGGGGACTCGATGTCCCCCGCCGTCTTTGCCTGATGCGCTTCCTCACACCCCTCCTCTCGCTGATCGCGGTGCTCCTCGCGATCTCCGTCATCACCTACGCCATCGCGTCGGCGCTGCCCGGTGACGCCGCCGAGATCCGCGTCGGGAAGCGCGACGACCTCACCTTCGAGGCTCGTCAGCAGCTCGTCGACGCGGAACGGAAGCGCCTCGGCCTCGACAAGCCCCTGCCGGTGCAGTTCCAGATCTGGCTCACGAAGGCGGTGCAAGGCGACTTCGGCACACAGGAGGGAGGCGGGCCGGTCGGGCCTGCCGTCACGGAGAGGATCGTCCCGTCCCTCGAGCTCGCGCTTCTGACTCTCCTGATCTCGCTGCCGCTCGCCGCCCTCCTCGCCGTCCGGTCGGTGCGGCGCGGCAAACGTGTCTTCTCGGCGGTCGCCGGCCAGCTTGCCACGGTCGGGTTCGTGATTCCCCAGTTCTGGCTCGGGATCCTGCTCGTGATCTTGTTCGCCGTCCAGCTCGGATGGCTGCCGGCCGGCGGCTACGAGCCGTTCCGCGAGTTGCCCGTCGAGCACCTCAAGAGGCTGATCATGCCCCTCGTCACACTCGTGATCCCCACCACGGCGGTCTTCTTCCACTTCATGCGGCAAAGCCTGCGCGAGTCGCTGCAGACGCAGTACATCCGCACGGCTCGTGCCAAGGGCCTGACCGAGAGCTCGGTGCTCTACCGTCACGCCCTGCCGAACGCCCTCCTACCCTCCCTGACAGTGCTCGGCGTCCAGTTCGGCAGCCTGCTCGGCGGCGTCGTCGTCGTCGAGCGGATCTTCAACTGGCCCGGCATCGGCGGTCTCCTCATTTACTCCGTCGAGCGGCAGGACTTCAACACGCTGATCGCCTGCGTGATGGCGATTGCCGCCGCCTACGTCGTCATGTCGACCCTGATCGAGATCTCGTACCGGGCGGTCGACCCCAGGATCCGGCGAGGCTGACGGGATGAGCTGGCTGCGACACAACATCCGGCTGCAGATCGGGCTCCTGCTGCTCGCGCCGTTCATCCTCGCGGCGCTGTTCCCGGGGCTGATCGCGACGCACAGCCCGACCGACCTGCTCGACGCGCCCTTCGCATCTCCGTCGGGTGACCTGTGGCTGGGGACGGACGAGGTCGGGCGGGATACGTTCTCGCGGCTCGTCTACTCCGCCCGCACGGATCTGAAGATCAGCCTCGGGGCGACGTTCATCGCCACCTTCATCGGCGTCGGCATCGGCCTCCTGGCCGGCTACCGCGGGGGCGTCTTGAGCACGGTCACCCTGCGCCTGACTGACGTGATGCTCGCCTTCCCCTCGATCCTTCTTGCCCTCTTCCTCGTCGCCGTGATCGGCCCGAGTGATTACATCGTGATGCTGGCGCTGACGATTCTCTACATACCCGGCTTCATGCGGTTCGCGCGCGGCATGGCCATCAGCCTGCGCGAGCGCGCGTTCGTCGAGGCGAGCGTCATCTCCGGTGCCCGGCCGTTCTACGTGATGCGGAGACATCTCCTCCCCAACGCCATCGGGCCGCTCCTCGTCGGCGTCTCTCTGACCGCCGCCTACACGCTCCTTGCGGCCGCGACGCTGTCGTACCTCGGCCTCGGCACACCGCCGCCGGCACCGAGCTGGGGCAACATGCTGCAGGCCTCGTTCAACTACGTCTTCCAGGACTGGCAGTACGGGATCTGGCCGGGGCTCTGCATCGTGATCGTCGCGCTCGGGTACGTGCTCATCAGCGAGGGGATCGAGGTCGCGGTGCAGAGGAGCGGAAGCGCCGGGGCGTCGGCGGTCATCGACGCGCCGGGGAGCACGCCCATCACGGCTGGGAGCACGACCGGGGGGGCGTCCGCGTGAGCCGGGGTGCGACCGCAGGCACGGCCGAGCTAGGTGCAGCAGGCAGGGACGCCGTCCTCTCGATCGGCGAGCTCGTCGTCGAGTTCCCGCTCGAGCACCGCACCGTGCGCGCAGTCGACGGGCTCTCCTTCACCATTCACCCCGGCCAGAAGCTCGGCGTCGTCGGCGAGTCGGGTTCGGGCAAATCGACGGTGGCGATGGCCGTGCTCGGCCTGCTCGAGCCGCCGGGGAGGATCGGCGACGGCTCGATCAGGCTCGGCGGCCTGGAGCTGAACGGCGCGACCGACGACGTGCTCCGCACCGTCCGCGGGGGCCGGATCGCGATGATCTTCCAGGACGCGCTCGGCTCCCTCAACCCCGTCAAGACGATCGGCTACCAGCTCGTCGAGGCAATCCGGCTCCACACGGATGCGACGAAGACCGGAGCGGTCGACCGCGCCGTCGAGCTGCTGGCGGAGGTAGGCGTGCAGTCGCCGCGACAGCGGCTCGAGCAATACCCGCACGAGTTCTCCGGCGGCATGCGCCAGCGCGTCATGATCGCGATGGCGCTCGCCTCGAGCCCCGAGCTGCTGATCGCCGACGAGCCGACGACGGCGCTCGACGTGACGACGCAGGCGAGCGTAATCGACCTTCTCCACCGCCTCTCCGACGAGCGGCAGATGGCCGTGATGCTGATCACGCACGACCTCGGGATCATCGCGAGCTTCGCCGAGGACGTGCTCGTCATGTACGCCGGCGCCCCGGTCGAGTTCGGCCCCGTGGACGAGGTGTTCGCGCGCGCGGGCCATCCGTACACGCAGGCGCTGATCGCCGCCGTGCCCCAGCTCGACGACGCGCGGGCGGAGAGCCTGCCGTCGATCCCGGGCGTGCTGCCCCGAGCCGACGCGATCCCGCCCGGCTGCAGGTTCGCTCCCCGCTGCCGACTTGCCGCGGACAGGGAGATCTGCCTCAGCGAGCGCCCGGCGTTCGACATGACCGATCCCCTCCGCAGGGTCTCCTGCCACTTCACGGACGAGTCGCGCGCCACAGCGGGCGTCATCCACCGGCAGGAGATCTCGCTCGGCCGGCCGTCCCTCGGCGAGACCCTGCTCGTCGTCGGCGACCTCGCCAAGGACTACCGCGCTCGTGGCGCGAGCGGCTCCCGCAAGCGCTGGCTCCGGGCGGTGGAGAGCGTCTCCTTCGAGATCAGGAGGGGCGAATCGCTCGGGCTGGTAGGTGAGTCGGGGTCGGGGAAATCCACCGTCGCCCGACTCCTGCTCGGTCTCACGCCGCGTACCCGTGGCGAGGTCGCCTTCGAGGGCCGCGCGCTGGAGGCATCGAGCGGCGGGATCGCGAAGGAGCAGCGGGGCCGGGTGCAGATGGTCTTCCAGGACCCTGGCGACTCGCTCGATCCGCTGATGACGATCGAGCAGATCATCGCCGAGCCGCTGCTGCTGCTGCACCGGCGTGAGGGCAAGAAGCATCGCGGCCGCGTCCCGGAGCTGCTCGAGCTCGTCGGCCTCGAAGCCGACTACGGCAGGCGCCGACCTCTGCAGCTGTCCGGCGGCCAGCGGCAGCGCGTCGCGATCGCGAGGGCCCTCGCCACCGATCCCGCCCTGATCGTCTGCGACGAGGCCGTGTCGTCCCTCGACGTCTCCGTGCGCGCGCAGATCCTGAACCTCCTGATGGACCTGCAGCGTCGGCTCGGGCTCTCCTACCTCTTCATCTCCCACGATCTCTCGACCGTTCGTCACGTCTGCGACCGCGTCGCAGTCATGTACGGCGGGCGATTCGTCGAGGTCGCCGACGCCGACCGGATCTTCTCGGCGCCGCAGCACCCCTACACGATGGCGCTGCTCTCGGCCGTGCCGATCGCCGACCCCGCGCGCGAGCGCGAGCGCGAGCGGATCCGGCTCCAGGGGGAGCTGCCCGACCTGACCGAGCCGGTGCCCGGCTGCATCTTTGCCTCGCGCTGCTGGAAGGCGCAGGAGCGCTGCACCAGCGAGCGTCCGGAGCTGACGGAACGGGCCGGGGCCGCGCACCTCAGCGCGTGCCACTTCCCGGAGAACGCCGGATGAGCCTCCGGTCGCAGATCGACGCGCAGGCCCTCCACGACGAGGCGTTCGCACGCGACCCGTTTCCCGTCTGGGAGCGCCTGCGGCACGAGGCGCCGCTCTTCCACGACACGGTCGACGACGTCTACCTGCTCACCCGCTACGACGACGTCGCCGCCGTCCTGCGCGACGACGTGAGCTACTCGACGTGGATCTACAAGACGTGGTTTGCCACCGTGATGGGCGACACGTTCGCGATGCACGACGGCGAGCGGCACGCCCGCGAGCGCGCCCGGGTCGCGCCGCACCTCGTCGGCCGGCCGCTCGAGCGGCTGCTGCGGCCGGCCGTCGAGGCCGCCGCCGCCTCCGTCGTCGCGGGCCTACCGGCGGAGGCCGACCTCGTCGGCCCGTTCACCTTCCGCCTGCCGGGGCTCGTGATGGCATCCCTGTTCTCGCTCGCCGGCGAGGACGCAGAGCGCTTCCTCCGCCTCGCCGGAGCCATCTCCTGGGGGCTCGTCGGCGGCGAGGCGGAGGTGGCCGCCGGTGTCGCGGCGCGGCAGGAGCTCGAGGCCTGGACGGCGGCGCGGCTCGAGCAGCGGCGGCGTGACGGGCACGCCCCGGACGACCTCCTGCAGTGGCTCGCCGAGCCGGATGCGAGCGGCGTCCTGCTCGACGACGACTACATCCGGACGAACGTGAACTTCCTCGCCGCCGCGGGGAGCTCGACCGTCGACTACGCGCTGCGCAACGTGCTCTGGGCGCTCCTTGCGCACCCCGAGGCGGCCACCGCGGTCGTCGGCGGAGACACCGACCTGCTCGACCGTGTCGTCACCGAGACGTTCCGCTACGCCCCGCCCGTGCCCTACGAGGGACGGATCACGACCGAGGAGGTCGAGTGGCACGGCGTCCCGGTGCCGAAGGGGTCGATCGTGCGCGTCTCCCTCGCCTCGGCCACGAACGACGAGACGGTGTTTGCGCAGCCGCGCCGCTTCGACCCCGGCCGCGCCGACCTCTGGCCCGGAGACTCGCGCGGCGGCATCCGGCGCGACGACGCTGCAAGCCACCTCGCCTTCGGCCTCGGCAGCCACTTCTGCGCCGGCTACAAGCTCTCGCGGCTGGAGGCGCGGGAAGGCCTGTTGCGCCTCTTCCGCGACCGCCGGCCCGTGCTCGCCGAGCCCCTGCCGGCGCTGCGGATTCACACCCACCACCTGACGATCCCGCAGCTGCGGGTCACCCTCGCCCCCGGAGGAGCATGATGACCGACTACCCGAAGTACCGCGCCCTCTGGCCCCCGTACCAGACCATCCCGTACGGGCCGGGGGAGGAGCCGCGGCCGACCCTGCTCAGGGCCTCGGAGCACCGCTTCGACGCATGGGCGCCGGCGCCGGGCAACGCGACGCCCTCCTGGACCTGGGTCTCGACCCCGCACATCAACTCGGGCGTCTTCGTCACCCCGGCCGGCGGCTGGTTCGATCCGGGTGATCATCCGAACCCGGAGCCGTACTACATCCTCAGCGGGACGCTGCACCTGTCGAACCCGGACACGTCGGACGTCGTGGAGCTGCGGCCGGGCGACGCCGCCAACATCCCGGCCTGGGCGAACCACCACGGGTTCAACTTCGGCGACGAGGACTGTTACATCGCCTGGTGGGTTCCCGGCGAGATGCACACCGATCTCTTCAAGCAGAAGATCGAGGACGACACGCTCTACGAGCTGGGCTGGTACGAGCGCCGCCCGGTCGTCCTGAACGGAGACCACGACCGCAACGAGGGCTTCCCCTCCCACCTCGACCAGGTCGACGCCTGGCCGTCGCCGGAGCCGAAGCACGACGTCGACATGATGAAGCTCGACCGCGCCGGCTGGCTGCATCTGATCACGGGCGACGAGCCGCGCCAGTCCTACCTGACCTCCTTCTTCTACTGCGACGCGAAGATCCGGGCGGGAGAGATGAAGCTCCCTGCACGGCGGGACACGAAGCCGGAGTCGGTGCCGTTCGAGAAGGTGATCCGTGTCACCGCCGGCACGCTCGTCATCTGCCTGACCGGCACGACAGACGTGCTCAGGGCCGAGGTGGGCGACGTCGTCTTCCTGCCCGCGAACGTCGAGCACAGCTTCCTCAGCGTCGGGCCGACGGGTGCGACCGCCGTCTTCGGCATGGCCAGGGTCAGCTAGGTGGAGCCCTACGACTACGACCGTTGGCGCGGCTACGAGGAGGCGCTGCCCTGGCACCACCGGCAGCCCTTCGACCTCGGCGTGGAGCAGGTCCCCTGCGTGATCCGCCGCGAGGACGCCGACTACTTCTCCTGGGCGCCGGAGCCGGGGAACAGCATGGCGACATGGGTCTACGTCGGCACCCGCCGGCTCAACCAGGGCACCTTCTACGTCGAGCCGGGCCACTGGTTCGACGCCGGCAACCACCCGAACCCCGAGCCCTACTACGTGCTCCGTGGCTCGCTGCTGCTCTCGAACCCCGACACCTCCGACGTGATCGAGATCACGGCGGGGGACGCGGCCAACATCCCGGCGTTCGCCTTCCACCACGCGTGGAACGTCGGCACCGAGACGTGCGAGATCCTCTGGTGGGTCCCGGGCGAGATGCACACCGACGAGTTCAAGGAGGCGATCTCCACCAGGGAGCACGGGGAGTGGGCGTGGTATCCCCGGAGCGCGGTGATGCTCGAGGGCCCGCACGAGCGCAACGACGGCTTCCCGTCGCACCTCGACGATCTCGCGCGCTGGCCGGCGAAGCCGAGCACGAAGGTCGACGGCGTCGACATGGAGCATCTCCCGCCCTCGACCTGGCTGCGGCTGATGCGCGGACGCGATCCCCGCCTCACGATCCCCGTCTCGTTCTTCTACTGCGACGAGCAGATCCGCGTCGGGCAGATCCGCCTGCCGGCGGGGCGCGAGTCGGAGCCGGTCTCCGGCGACTACGAGGCGACGTTCTACGTCGAGACCGGGCGGCTCTCCGTCAACCTCACGGCCACGGGGCGCAGCCTGCTCGCCGGGCCCTCCGACGTCGTGTTCCTGCCGCCGGGCACGGTGCACACCCTCCAGGCGATCGGCGACGAGCCGGTCGTGACCCTCTTCGCGCAGGCGCTGGCCCCGTGAGCGCCAGGCTGCTCGAGATCACCCGTGGCGCCGCCGCCGCGCGGGGCCGAGCCGGTGCGGTGTGCCTACTCCCGGTCGGGTCATTGGAGCAGCACGGCGAGCATCTCCCGGTCGGGACAGACTCGCTCCTCGTCGAGGCGGTGGCGCTGCGCGCGGCGAAGGCCGCGAGCCGGGACGTCCTCGTGGCGCCGACCGTGTGGACGGGGCTGAGCCCGCACCACGTCCGGCTCGGGCTGACGGTGACCCTCGAGCCGGAGCTCGCACTGGCGCTGACCCGGTCGATCGTCGCGAGCCTGCGCGGCTGGTTCGACCGGGTCGTGATCGTCAACGGGCACGGCGGCAACCGCGGGTGGCTCGAGGCGCTCGGGCTCGTGGACGCGTGCCTGGTCGTGAACTACTGGGAGCTCGTCGATCCGGCGCTCCTGCGCGAGCTCTTCCCGGTCGATCTCGGCTCGATCGGGCATGCCGGCCAGGCGGAGACCTCGGCGATGCTCGCGGTGCTGCCCGCTCTGGTCGGCGAGACGTCCGGCCAGGGCTTCGAGCCGATCGAGCGCGAGAACGACGCCTTTCGCCTTCCGGACATGGGTGCGAGCGGCGTCCTCGGCGACCCGTCGGCCGCCGACGCCGCTGCCGGCGAGCGGTTCCTCGCCGAGGCCGTCACCGCGCTCGCGCACCTGCTCGACGCTCTTCCGCAACCGACGGCCAAGGAGGCCCACACATGACCACGTTCCGTGCCGGCGCCGCATCGCTGCCGCTCGAGCCTCCGCTCGGGCTCCCCATGGTCGGGTTCATCCGGCAGCCGTGGAACGCCAACGGCTACGGGCTGCCGCTCGAGGTCGGCGCCCTCGCCTTCGAGCGCGGCGACACGCGCGTCGTCCTCTGCGGGGTCGACATCGTCGGGATCGTCGAGCCCCAGATGGGCCCGCTGATCGAACGCGTGGCCGGTGCCACGGGTGCGTCGCCCGAGGGGATCCTGCTCAACTGGAGCCATACGCACCTCGCCCCTCCGGGCGGCGTCGCCAACGGCGCCGTCTACGGGGACGTGGACGACGATCTGGCCACTTCGATCACGTCGTTCTCGCGCGTCATCCACGACAAGATCGTCTCCGTCTGTCGCCTGGCGGTGGAGCGGCTCGAGCCCGCCGGGGTCGTCTGGGGCCAGGCCGACACCGAGCTCGCCGTCAACCGCCGAGAGCGCACGACCGGCGGCTACAACGGCGGCTCGATCCTCGGCTGGAACCCCGACGAGCTCGTCGACAATCAGGTCACCGTCCTGCAGGCGCGCCGGCCGGACGAGTCCGTGATCGCGACCCTCGTCGGCTTCGGGTGCCACCCGGTCACGACGGGCTACGACATGGACATCTACTCGGCGGACTTCCCCGGTCCGATGCGCGACGTGGTGCGGTCCGTGACGGGCGGTGAGTGCGTCTTCTTCCAGGGGTCGGGCGGCAACGTGCTGCCGAAGTTCGCGTTCACGGACACCGAGGACGAGGCCTACCGGATGGGGACGCGGCTCGGTCTTGCCGCGCTCGAGGCGGTCGCGGACCGCTACAGCCGGCCGGTCACGGTCCTCACCGAGGAGGAGGGGTCGGTGACGCCGATCACCCGCTACCGTCGCCGGCTGGAGGAGGCCGAGGCTCCTGCGCTCGCCGCCGTGAGCGAGATCGTCTCGATCCCGCTCATGCCCCATCCGCCGCTCGAGGAGATCGAGGCGATGCGGGAGGAGTACGACGAGGCACTTGCAGAGGCCCGTGCGTCCGGCGACCGCGGCCGCGTCAAGCTCGCCTGGTACCAGGCCTCCTGGGCGCGGCGGATCGAGTCCCAGCTACGCGATGGGACGGCGCCGACGGAGGTGCCGGGCCCGGTGCATGCCGTGCGGATCGGGGACGGCGTGATCGTGACCGGCCCGGGGGAGACGTTCACCGAGTACGGCATCGCGGTGAAGGAGCGCTCGCCCGGACAGCCGACGCTCTACGCGGGCTACACGAACGAGATCATCGGCTACCTGCCGACCGCGAACGAGTACCAGTTCGGGGGCTACGAGGCCGGCTACGGCTACAAGAGCGTCGGCCTGCCGTCGCTCTTCGACCCGGGCGTCGAGCAGACGTTCGTGGAGACGGGCGTGCGGCTCGCGGAGCGCCTCTTCCCCGAGGTCGAGCCCTACGACGGCTCCGACGGATGGCTCGCCCGCGGTGAGCTTCCGCGCCTTCAACCGACCCCGCTCGAGCACCCGTCGCGCGCCGCCAAGGTGCCCGCGTGACAGCTGCGCGCATCGGGGTGATCGGGGCCGGCTTCTGGGCCTCCTACCAGTACCTGCCCCTCTTTCGCGACCATCCCGACGTGGAGCTCGTCGGCGCCGTGCGCAAGGACGAGCAGGGGCTCGACGCCTTCAGGGAGGAGTTCGGGCTCCAGATCGCCACGAGCTCGGTCGCCGAACTGCTCGACGCCGGGCTGGACGGCGTCGTCGTCTCGTCGCCGCACAACCTCCACCGGGAGCATGCGGTGGCGGCGCTCGCGGCCGGCGCCCATGTGCTCGTGGAGAAGCCGATGGCGATCACGCTCGCCGATGCCAGGGAGATCGCGGCGGCGGCCCAGTCGGCCGGCCGCACCGTCGGGGTCGCGCACGGCTGGAACTACCAGCGGCTCACGAACTGGGCCAAGGATCTGCTGCTCGCGGGCAGGCTCGGGCGGATCACCTCGGTGACCGGATACATGTCGAGCTGCCTGACCGACCTCTTCTCCGGCCGGTCGGGTTACGGGGTGCTCGACGTCGGCGGCTTCCCGGTCGAGGCGGAGGTGGACACCTGGGCGAAAGCCGACGCAGGCGGGGGGTACCTGTACGGGCAGCTGTGCCACCTCCTGGCGCTGGGGCTGTGGCTCGTCCCGACCGAGCCGGAGGACGTGTTCGCGCGGGCGCACCTGCTCGGAAACGGCGTCGACCTCGACATCCAGGTTTCGGTCGCGCTCGAGGGTGGCGTCGTTGCGTCGTTCAGCGGGCAGGGCCACGAGCCGTGGGGCCGGCGGCACGCCTGCGATCTCCGCATCGCGGGAGAGAAGGGCGTGCTCATGCTCGACTACGACCGCACGCAGGCGCAGCTCCTCGTCGAAGGGGACGAGGCGATGAAGGAGCGGATGGAGTGGTTGACGCTCGAGCCCGACCCGCCGGCGGCGGAGCCCGACGCCGAGTACGACTGCGACGACGCGGCGCAATTCCTGATCGACACGTGCCTCGGGCGCGAGACCGTCAACCGCGCGCCGCTCGACCTCGGTGTGCGAACCGTTGCCGTGATGGACGCAGCGTGGCGGTCGGCCCACACGGGGGCCTCCGTCCGCATCGGGGACCTCTGAGCGGGTGACGGAGACCGTCTGCGCGCTCACCATGCCGGGGCTCGTCTTCGGGCCCGGCGCCTGCCGTGAGGCCGGGTGGCGCGCTGCTGCGCTCGAGATCACGCGGGCGCTGCTCGTCACCGACGCCTTCCTCGCCGAGCACGGCGTGCACGAGCCGGTCGCGGCCGTATGCGCCGAAGTGGGTGTCGAGGTCGTCGTCCACCTGATCCCGGTCGGCGAGCCGACCGAGTCGACGCTGGCGCGGGCGGGCACGGTCGCCCGCGAGGCGGGCGTCGACGGCGTGATCGGCCTCGGCGGCGGTTCGGCGCTCGACACGGCGAAGGTGGCTGCGCTCCTGGGCGCCCACGGCGGCGACGTGCGCGACTACGTGAACGCGCCGCTCGGCGGGGCCCTGGCGCCGCCCGGCCCGCTGCTGCCGCTGCTCGGCGTCCCGACCACGGCCGGGACGGGATCGGAGGTGACCGCGGTCGCGGTACTCGACCTGCCCCAGGAGAAGGTGAAGACCGGGATCGCGCATCCCCTTCTGCGCCCGCTCGCCGCCCTCTGCGACCCGGACCTGACGGCGGGCGTGCCCGCCGCGGTGACCGCCGCCACAGGGATCGACGCTCTTCTGCATGCGGCCGAGGCATTCACCGCGATTCCCCATACGAGCCGCGCCGCGCCCGCGACGCCGGCCGAGCGCCCGAACTACCAGGGCTCTCACCCGCTCGCGGACGTCTGGGTGAGCCACGCGATCGAGCTCGTCGGACGCTTCCTCGAGCGCGCTGTCACGGACGGCTCCGACCGGGAGGCGCGGGCCGGGATGATGCTCGCCGCGACCGCGGCCGGGATCGGCTTCGGCAACGCCGGGGTCCACGTGCCGCACGCATGCTCCTACCCGATCGCGGGGCTGAAACACGGGTGGAAGCCGCCCGGGTACCCGGGCGACGGGCGCTTCGTGCCGCACGGGATCGCTTGTGCGCTGACCGCGCCCGCTGCGTTCCGGCTCACCCACGCGGCCCTGCCGGAGCGGCACCGCGAGGCGGCGCGGCTGCTGACCGGGCGGGAACCGGACGCGGACGACCCGAATCCGCTCGGCGAGGCCGTTCGCAGGCTGATGGAGCGGATCGGGGTGCCGGCGCGGCTCGAGGAGGTCGGCTACGGCGCGGATGACGTGCCGGAGCTCGTCGCCGGAGCGGAGAAGCAGCAGCGCCTGCTCGCCTGCGCGCCGCTGCCGATCGACGGATCGCTCCTCGAGCGCGTCTTCCGGGACAGCCTGTGAGCGGCGAGCTTCTCGTCGGTGCAGCGCGTCATTCGCTCGAGCCGCCGCTCGGCCTGCCCGCCGTCGGCTTCGTGCGGCAGACGCACGACGTCACCGGCTACGGCCGCTTCGGCCTCGAGACGACGGCGATCGCCATCGAGCAGGACGACCGCCGTGCAGTCATCTGCGGCGTCGACATCGTCGGGATCGGCGAGCCGGAGATCACCCTGCTGCTCGATCGTGTCGCCGAGGCGACCGGTGCGGCGCCGGAGGCGATCCTGCTCAACTGGAACCACACCCACCTCGCGCCGATCGGCGGGGCGTGGGGCGGAGAGTGCGCAGGTCCGCCCGAGCCGGAGCGCGACGCCCGCATCCGGCGTTTCGCGGACGTCGTCCAGGACAAGGTCGTCTCCGTCTGCCGGCTCGCGTTCGACAGGCTCGCGCCTGCCCGGCCGATGTGGGGCGTGGGGTGCGCCGACATCGCGGTCAACCGTCGCGAGCGGACAGCCGAGGGAGAGACGATCCTGGGCTGGAACCCCGACGGGCTCGTTGACGACCGGATCACGTCCGTCCAGTTCCGCCGCCCCGACGAGAGCGTCGTCGCTACCGCGGTCGGCTTCGGCTGCCACCCCGTCACGACGGGCTACGACCTGCTCGTGTACTCGGCCGACTTCCCAGGCCCGCTGCGCGACCTCGTGCGCCGCACGACCGGCGGGGAGGTCGTCTACCTGCAGGGCGCGGGCGGCAACGTCCTTCCCAAGGTGGCCTTCACGGACTCGGAGGACGAGGCCGAGGCGATGGGCACGCGGCTGGCGATCGAGGCGCTGCACTCGCTGGCCGGACGCTACGCCTATCCGCGGCGCATGGCCTACCGCCCCGAGCGGTCGATCATGCAGATCTCGTCGTACCGGCGCGTGCCCGCCGAGGCCGGGCCGGTGGCGCTTGCGGCGACGATGCGACGGGTCAACTTCCCCCTCCTGCCGCATCCGAGCCTCGAGGAGGTGCGTGCGGTGCGCGAGGAGTGGGAGGCGAAGCTCGCCGAGGCGCAGGCGGCGGGTACCGGCACCGGGGGGCCCGCGCGCATCGCCTGGTGGCACCTCGCCTGGGCGCGCAAGACGGAGCAGGCGCTCCTCGACGGCTCTGCAGCGACGTCCCGCGAGGGCCGCATCCACGCGATCCGGATCGGCGACGGCGTGATCGTCTCCGGGCCCGGCGAGGTCTTCAGCGAGATCGGGATGGCGGTGAAGGAGCGCAGCCCGGGGCGGCCGACGCTGTATGCCGGCTTCACGAACGGGCTGATCGCGTACTTCGCGACTGCGGCCGAGTACGCCTACGGCGGCTACGAGGCCGACTACAGCTGTCGCGGGCACGGGAACCCGTCGCACGTCGCGCCCGAGTGCGAGCAGATCCTCGTGGAGACGGGGGTGCGCGCCGCCGAGAAGCTGTTCCCCGAGGCGGAGCCCTGGGACGCCGCGCGCGGGTGGACGGCCACGGGCGCGCTTCCCGACCCCCTGCCCCCGGATCGGCTCCCGCACCCTGGCCACGCCTGAGCGCTACAGCCCGCCGATCAGCTCCAGCGTCGCTTCGGCAGCCCGTCGCGCGGAGTCGGGGTGCAGGATGACCGGCATCCCCCAGGCCTGCGGGATCAGGTCGGGCACCGCGTAGCTCTCCTCGAGCGACCAGCCGCCTTCCGGGTAGTCCTCGGCGCGCGGGAGGTACCCGTAGAGTCCGTTCGAGTAGCCGAGCACGAAGGTGTCGGGGTGGGGCGACCGGGCGCGGATGTCGAGCCCCGTCTCGAAGAACACCTCCATGCTGAGCGCGCTCAGCACGATGTCGTTCACGCGGATCGCCTGCACGCGCAGCTCGTGCGTCGGGCGGCCGTCCTCGACCGTGGCCACCAGCTTCGCGGCCCAGTGCTCGTACTTCTGCGCCGCGCGGATCTCCCAGTCGAGCGCGCCGCCTGCGCGCCGTTCCTCGGCGAGCTGCCGCCAGTGCTCGTGGAGCTCCCGCGCGCGCTCGAGCGAGGGGAGCGCGACGTACTCGAGCGCGACGGTGGTCTCGAGGGCGGCGAGGTGGGTGCAGGTGTCGGTGGTGTCGATGCGCTCCCAGGGGGTGAAGAGGATGTTGGGGACGTTGCCGAGGGGGCGGCGCTCGCCGGCCTTGGTGTTGGTGCGGATGCGGGCGGCGACGCGGAGGGCCTCGCCGCCGAGCTCGAGGCCGACGCGGTTCTTGGTGTCGCGGCAGTCGATCTCGTAGCCGATCCCGACGCGGGGGTTGACGTTGCCGCCGCAGCCCTGGAGGAAGAGCGCGAGCCCGCCGAGGCTCTGCTCGATCACGTCGCGGGCCGGCCCGGGGTAGTCGGTCGAGGCGACGGCCGAGCGGCTGCCGACGGTGACGGGGTGGGCGGAGTAGCGGAAGAGGGTGGCGATGGGGTGGCCGTCGAGGTCGTCGACGCGGATCACGCCGACGGTGCTGTCGATGGGGTGGTCGGGCACCTCGCCGAGCACGTCGCGGCCGTCGCGGGTCTCGCGGCGGTAGACGCCGATCTCGCTGGAGCCCCAGCCGCAGCCGATCCGCGCGGGCTGCAGCCGCGCGTCGGCCTCGACCGCCGCCTCCACCAGCCAGCCGCGGAGGTCGCGCTCGTAGCGCGTCCGGAACGGGACGTCCTCGGGCGTGTCGGTGATCGCCATGAACTCCGGGAGCGCGGGCGCGCTGTGGTTGTGGCTCAGGTTGAGGAGCACGTGGGCCGTCGCGATTCCGAGCGCCCCGGCGACCGCGGCGCGCAGGCGGTCGGCCTCGGCCAGGCTCATCACGCAGAGGTCGGTCGCGACGACGGCGGCCTTCGCCTCGCCGTCCGCAAGCACGAGGACGGTGGCGGTGAGGTCGCTCTCGATCGCCTGGATCGGCGAGCCGAACAGGCGCAGGCCGGCCTTGCCGGTGCCGAGGAGCGGATTGATCGTCCGACGTGCGACGCCGGCGTGGAGCGTGCGGTTCATGCGGTCCTCCTAGGCGAGTCGGTCGATCAGCGCGACGGTCGCCTCGAGCGCGCGCTGCTCGGAGTCGGGGTGCAGGGCGGTGATCTGGTGGGGATAGAACTGGGGGAGCTGGTCGGGCAGGGCGTAGCTCCCGTCGAGCTGCCAGCCGCCCGCGGGATGGTCCTCCGCGCGGGGCAGGTACGCCGTCGAGCCGTTCGTGTAGCCGAGCACGAGCGTGTCCGGGAGCGGCGACCGCTCGCGGATGGCGAGACCGGTCTCGAAGAAGGTCTCGACGTTCATCCCCG
>Ga0209798_10000244_pt1 | contig 31474 bp, 28 predicted proteins | sample DOMMetBare3Fresh_FD_187475 | JGI IMG/M metagenome (GOLD analysis project Ga0209798, IMG submission 187475) | Wetland sediment microbial communities from St. Louis River estuary, USA, under dissolved organic matter induced mercury methylation -... | ecosystem: Environmental > Aquatic >... | reverse complement strand
CCAGAAAATTTTCAAGTCGTTTAATGGCATAAAGTCACTTTTTCTCAGAATTAACAGGCCATTACAGCCCATCGACTATTCAACGTTGGGACACTACTGCTGTTGAATATAAAAACTATTATGACATTCTCGGCGTGGCTAAAAACGCGAGTGACGCGGAAATAAAGAAGGCCTTCCGAAAACTTGCACGTAAATATCACCCCGACATTGCCAAAGACAAGAGTGGTTCGGAAATAAAGTTCAAGGAAATCAACGAGGCCAACGAGGTTCTCAGCGACCCGGATAAACGGCGTAAGTACGATGAACTGGGAGCAGACTGGAACCGTCCCGACCGGCAGCCGGGGCAACGTCCGGGTGGTTTTGGTGGTGGTGCGGAAGATGGTTCCGAATTCCATTTCGACGGCACGGGCTTCAGTGATTTTTTCGAGCAGTTCTTCGGTAGTCGCGGTCAAACAGCCGGCGGCGGCTTCGCTCAGCGGGGGCAGGATATCGAAAGCGACATTCTGGTAACGTTAGGAGAAGCCTTGCACGGTTCGACGCGTACGATCAACCTGCAACGGGTCGATTCACGGACCGGGCAAACGTCTCTGCAGACCTTGCGGGTGAAGATTCCGCCAGGAGTACGTGAAGCGCAGCTTATCCGACTCGGAGGCAAAGGCCAGGAAGGGAGTGGTGGAGGTGATGCGGGCAACCTTTACTTGCGGGTGCAATTCGCCATACATCCTGATTTCCGGGTACGTGGCGCCAACCTGTATTACGATCTGGAGTTGGCTCCGTGGGAAGCGGTGCTTGGCGCCACCGTCCATATCTCAACTCTAGATGGAACGGTGGCCTTGAAAGTTCCGCCCGGCACGACGGCAGAGCAGGAGTTCCGCCTGCGCGGCAAGGGCTTGCCCTCAGACAATGGGACGCGGGGTGACTTGCATGCCATTGTCAAGATCCAGGTTCCATCACTTCTTACGCCGGAAGAAAAAGTCCTGTGGGAGCAGTTGTCAACTGTATCTACATTCAATCCGAGGAAAACATCATGAGAACACGAAATGATCAGGACAACCCCACATTTTTTGCCATGGAGTTGTTTCAGTCAAAGCCAAATGTTCTGTACAGCCTTGATGTGGCGGCTCAATTAGCGGGTGTTCCTCGCCGTTCCATTCTGATCTACTGTCGTGCCGGTCTTGTGCGGTCTATCCTTCAGCCACCGTATGGAATTATGACCTTCACGGAAGAGGCTATTCACACCGTGCGGCGCATCGAGCATGTTCGGATCAATCACAGCGCTGATATAACGTTGCTCAAGACTTTGTTTGGCCTGCTCGAAGAGGTAGAACAACTGCGCTCGGAGCTGCGCTTCCTGCGTACGTATTGAAATACAATCACAAGAAGGAGAAACAACCATGAAAATCCTGATGGTACTGACATCACACGATGAACTTGGATCAACGGGTAAAAAAACAGGTTTCTGGTTGGAGGAATTTGCCGCCCCGTACTATGTTTTTAAAGATGCCGGAGTTGACATAACCCTGGCATCTCCAAAAGGGGGGCAACCGCCGCTTGATCCGAAGAGCGATGAACCAGATTCTCAAACAGCAGCAACGACTCGATTCAAGCAAGACACGGAAGCGCAAGCTGCTTTGGCGCATACCAGGATTTTGAGAGACCTTTGTGCCGATGACTACGACGCGTTGTTTTATCCCGGTGGCCATGGGCCGTTGTGGGATTTGGCAGAGGATAGGTGCTCTATTGCATTAATTGAGACCATGTATGCCCAGGGCAAGCCTGTTTCTGCGGTATGTCACGCGCCGGGGGTATTGCGCCATGCCAAGGCGCCGGACGGTTCATCGTTGGTGCAGGGAAAACAGGTCACCGGATTTTCCAACACGGAAGAAGCAGCTGTCGGATTGACTGATGTTGTACCGTTCCTCGTTGAAGATGAATTGCAGAAAAACGGCGGAAATTATTCCAAAGGCGCTGACTGGCAAGCATTTTCTGTTCACGATGGCAACCTGATCACCGGCCAGAATCCCGCTTCATCAGAGGCGACGGCAAAAATGGCATTAGAACAACTGTGACCGACCCGACATCTCAGCATGATTCAAATAGGTTATGAATACGGGATGATCAATCCGGCAGAAAGTGAATAATAATGAAATCAAATAGTATACCCCCTGCCTTCCCCATTGTCGGCATCGGCGCCTCTGCCGGTGGACTGGAGGCGCTGGAGCAATTCCTGCGAAACGTGCCCGAGAAGTGTGGCATGGCCTTTGTCATCGTCCAGCACCTGGACCCGAACTACAAGGGTATTATGGCCGAACTGCTCCAGCGCACCACCACTATGGAGGTTTTTCAGGTCAAGGACCGGATGAAGGTCAAGACGAACTGCGTCTATGTGATCCCCCCCAACAAGGACATGTCAATTCTGCACGGGGTGCTGCACCTGTTCGAGTTGGCAACGCCCCGCGGCCTGCGGCTCCCAATCGATTTTTTTCTCCGCTCGCTGGCCGAGGACCGGCAGGAGCAGAGCATCGGTGTCATACTTTCCGGCATGGGTTCAGATGGCACGATGGGGATACGGGCCATCAAGGAAAAGGCAGGAATTGTGCTGGTGCAAGATCCCGCTTCAGCCAAGTTCGACAGCATGCCCAGGAGCGCCATTGAGGCCGGATTGGCCGACCTGATTGCCCCTGCAGAGGCTTTACCCGGAAAGATCATCGACATTCTCCGGCATTCCCTCGTCTTGACCACATCCGAGCAGACTTTGGAGCAGAAGGACAAGAGCGCCTTGGAAAAGGTTCTCATCCTGCTTAGGACCAAGACCGGTCAGGACTTCTCGCTGTATAAGAAGAATACTGTCTACCGTCGGGTAGAGCGGCGCATGAGCATTCACCAGATCGACAGGATCGCAACATACGTCCGCTATATGCAGGAGAACCCCCAGGAGGTGGAACTCCTCTTCAAGGAACTTCTGATCGGGGTAACCAGCTTTTTTCGTGACCCTGAGTCATGGATACAGTTACGGGATGAGGCCATCCCGCTACTTTTGGCGGACCACCCCGCCGGAGGGACGCTCCGTGCCTGGTCGGCAGGGTGCTCGACCGGTGAGGAGGCGTATTCGCTGGCAATGACCTTCAAGGAGGCGCTGGAGCGTGTCAAATCCACCGAGAATTATAAACTACAGATCTATGCCACCGATCTGGATCAGGACGCAATCGACAAGGCGCGTCAGGGGATCTACCCGACCAACATCGTCGCAGACGTTTCCTCCGAGCGGCTGAAACGTTATTTCGTCAAGGAAGAGAACGGCTACCGGATCGGCAAGGAGATTCGCGAAATGGTGACTTTTGCCACCCAGAACATCATCATGGATCCCCCCTTTACCAAACTCGATATCCTGATCTGCCGCAACCTGCTGATCTATCTGACGCCGGAACTGCAGAAAAAACTCCTGCCGCTCTTTCACTACAGCCTGAACAGCGGTGGCGTCCTGTTTCTGGGGAGCGCCGAGTCCATCACAATCTTCTCCGATCTCTTCACGACCTTAAACGCCAAAGCGAGACTCTTCCGGCAGCGCGAATCAGCACTGGCCGAACCGCTCGCGTTTCCAGCCTCGTTTGTCCCTGTTCGAAAGGGCATTTCCGAAGAATCGACGTTGTCTTATTCCGCTGCCAATCTGCAGTCGCTCGCCGACCATCTGATCCAGCAACGTTTTTCCCCGCCGGCCGTGCTGACCAACAACAAAGGTGATATCCTCTATATCAACGGGAAGACCGGCAAATATCTTGAGCCGGCGGCCGGTAAAGCCAACTGGAACATTTTCGCCATGACTCGTGAAGGGCTCCGTTTTGATTTGGGGAGTGCCTTCCAGAAGGCGGTTCGGCAAAAAGAAGCGGTCATCGTCAAGGGACTCAAGGTAGGGACAGGCGTCTCCGCGCAGTTTGTTAACATCACTGTTCAGGCGATAGATGAACCGGAAGCGCTCAAGGGGATGGTGATGATCGTTTTTACCGACGTGACGACGCCCCCGAAAACAAAATCACCCAGCCGCTCTAAAACCGGTAAAACCGATTCTGCCAAGGTTCCCGAACTGGAGCATGAACTCCAGCAATTTCGCGAAGAGCTTCAGACGACCCGCGAGGAGATGCAATCCTCGCAAGAAGAGCTTATATCCACCATAGAGGAGCTACAATCGACCAATGAAGAGCTGCAATCCACCAACGAGGAGCTGACCACTTCACGCGAAGAGATGCAGTCACTGAATGAAGAGTTGCAGACGGTAAACGCCGAGCAACAGTCCAAAATGGAGGATCTGTCGCGGGTGAACAACGACATGAGGAACCTGCTCAACAGCACGGAAATAGTCACCGTATTTCTGGATAACGATCTCCATATCCGGCGTTTTACCACCGGAGCAGACAAACTCTTCAAACTGAGACCGGGTGATGTGGGGCGGCCGCTTGCCGAAATAGTGAGCGACCTGATCTATCCCGAACTGTCCGAAGAGGTACAGAATGTACTGCGGACGCTGGACTTTTCTGAAAAACAGGTTGTTGCTACTGACGGCCGCTGGTTTTCGGTGCGCATTATGCCCTACCGCACAATGGAGGACGTAATTGCCGGAGTGGTGATCACCTTCTCAAACATCACTATGTTTAAGCAGCTTGAGGCGGAACTGCGCGAGGAAAATGCGCGACTCAAGAGTACTACTGATGCTGGAGATTCATAATGAGAACCAAAATAAGCAAGAACATGCTACCAACAACCTCCGAACTGCGCCACCTTGCAGAAGAACGGTTGCGTGCGAACACGACCAAACTATGTCCACCAGCAACAGAGGAAGCGTTGCAGCGGCTTGTCCATGAACTGATTATGAACAGTCCTGAAATTCTGAATGGGCAGGTGAGTATCGCTTTTGGAATTGCCTCCGCTGAAAACAAGGATCAGCTTGTAGAAGCTTTAAAGCTTAGTGACCAGTTGATGTATCAGCACAAGTCGGTACTGAAAAATTGCAGCTAAGAAATAATTGATATTCAACTGCTGCAGACCACCGCCTTTCAAATGGATTGATTATCAAGATCACGACAAGGAAGGTACCATGAAACATCCCGTATTTCCACCACACTACCGGCGTGAACATGATCCTATAAAGAACGTCAACGAAGTTGTCAAAGAACAGCTTACGGCAGGCCAGAGGGCATCAGACTGGATCGCCGCAAAAGTTGGTTCGTGGCCGTTCATCATCGGGCAATCAGTACTTCTCACATTGTGGGCAATCCTCAATATCACCGCATGGGTTCGGCATTGGGATCCCTATCCATTCATTTTTATGAATCTCCTGTTGTCGCTCCAGGCAGCCTATACCGCCCCCATGATCATGATGAGCCAGAACAGGGCGGCGGTGCGTGATCGCGTCGAAGCACACATCGATTATGAAATCAACTTGATGGCGGAAGCCGAAATCAAGGTCATCCTGGAAAACCTTGAAGCGCAAAACGTCGCCATTGCAGAAATTCACAAGCTGATCGTGGATATGCAGCCAAGTAATAAGAAAGATGCATAGATCTCGATTTGGCAGACAAAGAAAGCAATAGGAGAGTTTCCATGGATACTCAGGAACATGCCCCTGGCTGGCCAGGAATTCCGGCGCGCTGGACTTCCAGTGCAAAAAGCGGGGTGGGTACATCGCTTTCCCCTGCTAGCAGAGTATGGTTTAGCCTGAGTCACGGCATTCTTAATGAGGTCTACTATCCACGACTGGACCAGGCATGTATCCGTGACCTGGGAATGATTGTTACTGCTGATAACAATTTCTTCTCGGAAGAAAAACGTCATGCGGTTTCACATGTTACCTATCCGGTGGCCGGAGTACCGCTGTACCGCCTGACAAATACCTGTAAAGAAGGGCGGTACCGGATAGAGAAGGAAATCTTCTCCGACCCGAGCCGGGAAGTGATCATTCAAAGGGTCAAATTTTTCCCTCTCACTGGAAAGCTTGATGACTATCGTCTCCATGTGCTGCTTGCACCGCATCTGGGCAATCGAGGTGCTGAAAACAACGCCAGTGTGGGTGATTACAAGGGGGTGCCGATGCTGTTCGCGGAACGGCAGGGAAATGCCTTGGCGCTCGCTTCTTCAACCCCGTGGTTGAGACGTTCGGTGGGCTTTGTCGGCATCTCGGACGGATGGCAGGATCTCATGCAGCATCAGCGCATGGAATGGGCGTTTTCCAGGGCCGAGAATGGCAATGTTGCCATCTGCTCAGAGGTGAATCTGGCTGCCTGCAATGGAGAATTTATCCTGACTCTGGGGTTCGGCCGCACCATTGCCGAGGCGGGTAACCTGGCACGGGCAGCCCTGCTGGACAACTTCACGGAGCTACAGGATACATACGTTCGGAATTGGCAGGCCTGGCAGCAAACACTCCCTTCTATCAAGGATGATAACGGTTCTGAATACCCACTGTTCCGCGTCAGCACGGCAGTGATCCGTATTCACGAATCAAATGACTTCCCGGGTGGAATGATTGCCGGTCTTTCAATACCTTGGGGTTTCAACAAGGGAGACGACGATCTGGGAGGATATCACCTGGTATGGCCAAGGGATCTGGTAGAGGCCGCCGGGGGGCTTCTCGCCGCCGGAGCGTGCGAGGATGCCCGTCGTGTGCTTCTTTATCTCCAGAGCACGCAAGAAGCAGACGGGCATTGGCCACAAAACATGTGGCTCGACGGCACCCCCTATTGGAACGGTATCCAGATGGATGAGACCGCGTTTCCCATCCTGCTGGTGGATCTTGCCAGACGAACTGGTGCTCTCGATGCTTACGAGATCGAATGTTTCTGGCCGATGGTGCGCCTGGCTGCATCATATATCGTGCAGAACGGACCGGTTACGCAACAGGACCGCTGGGAGGAGAATGCAGGATACTCACCTTTCACCCTGGCAGTGGAGATTGCCGCCATGCTCGCCGCTGCTGATCTGGCGGAATTAAACGGAGCACCTGATATTGCTGTATACCTTCGCGAAACGGCGGATTTCTGCAATGACAGCATCGAGCGCTTGACCTACGTGACTGGAACCAACCTGGCCAAAGAAGTTGGAGTCGATGGCTACTATGTGCGCATCGCTCCGCCTGAGCGGGCTGATGCCGCCTCACCGTCACACGGTTTTGTTCCGGTAAAAAACCGCCCGCCCGGCCAGGGAACAGAGCCGTGTGAAGAGCTCATCAGTCCCGATGCCCTGGCGCTCGTCCGTTTCGGTCTGCGGAGCGCCGATGACCCGCGTATTGTTAACACCATCCGTATAATCGACCGTTTCCTGATGGTGGATCTTCCATCCGGGCCTGCCTGGCATCGCTACAACAATGACGGCTACGGGGAGCATGAGGATGGCTCACCGTTCGACGGAACCGGTGTCGGCAGGGCCTGGCCGCTCCTCACCGGAGAGCGGGCCCATTACGAACTGGCGGCAGGTCGTCGTGAAGTGGCGCTACGACTCCTGAAAGCCATGGAGTCATACGCCAGTGAGGGTGGCATGCTCTCCGAGCAGGTGTGGGATAGTGACGATATTCCGGACCGGGAACTCTTCAGGGGGCATCCGTCCGGTTCGGCCATGCCCCTGGTATGGGCCCATGCCGAGTACGTAAAGATCTGCCGGTCGCTTCAGGATGGCTCGGTGTTTGACATGCCCCCCCAGCCTGTGCAGCGGTACCTTGTGAAAAAGACCGGATCTCATTTAGCCGTGTGGAGTTTCAACAACAAACGCCAAACCATCGAGACCGGCAAAACCTTACGCATCGAGAGCTTGGCTCCCGCCCTGGTGCACTGGAGTAGTGACAATTGGATAACTTCTGGAGAGTGCAAAACCATAGATACCGGTCTTGGTGTGCATCTTGCCGATATCGAAACGTACGGACTGTCTGGTGTTTCGCAGATTGTCTTCACCTTCTTCTGGCCCCAGGCGTCACGTTGGGAAGCAATAGACTTTCGCGTCAGGATTATTGACCCGCTATGCCAATAACATCGAACAAAACATTCTGAAACAAGGAGGAACAAAAATGTCATTTTCAGACAAGAGAGCTCTCATCGTCGGGGGGAGTAGTGGTATGGGACTGGAGACTGCCAGATTACTGGTGCATGCAGGCGCTTCAGTGACTCTGGTTGGACGGAGTCAGGAGAAGTTGGAGAGTGCATATAGCACGTTCACAATTCGCAACAAGGTCCACATTATTCAGTGTGATCTTCTGAAGGAAAAGGACGTTGACGATTTGGTTCACTATGTGCGCGATGATATGAAGGATGTAAAATATCTGATCAACGCAGCGGGAGTGTTCTATCCTAAGTCTTTTTTAGAACACACCTGTAATGATTATGACGCCTACATGAACCTTAACAAGGCAACCTTCTTTGTGACTCAGCAGGTAGCCAAAAACATGGCGGCAAATGGCGGCGGGGCAATCGTCAACATTGGTTCCATGTGGGCCCACCAGGCAATCAAGGCGACACCTTCTTCGGCCTACTCGATGGCCAAGGCTGGTTTGCACTCCCTGACTCATCATCTGGCCATGGAACTGGCAGAATTTGGCATACGGGTCAATGGAGTTGCTCCTGCTGTGGTAGAGACTCCCATCTATGGTTCCTTCATCAATCCCACTGAGATTCATGCTGTTCTCCAATCTTTCAATGAGTTTCATCCGATTGGCCGGATCGGAAAACCTATTGATGTGGCGGCAGTAATCATGTTTTTGCTTTCTGACAAAGCCAGTTGGGTGACAGGCGCGATCTGGAATGTAGACGGTGGGGTCATGGCTGGGCGAAACCAGTAGCAGGGAACGGCAAAGCTACGCTGAGTTTTTTTTTGCGATCAAGGTTCGGCCAATGATTGCCTGAAGATGAGATGCAAGATGTTCAGGTTATTTTTGAACAGCTCCTAAGGTATCAGCAGTGGAAATGGAGGTACAAAATGCAAATCGGCATGATTGGACTGGGACGCATGGGGGGGGACATGGTGCGTCGCTTGCTGCAGAGCGGTCATGAATGTGTCGTGTTTGATATGAAGGCCGACGCAGTGGAAACGCTTGTGCGTGAAGGTGCTCTGGGATCCGGATCAATCGAAGAGTTCGTTTCCAGGCTCGTCAAGCCTCGGGTAGTCTGGCTGATGGTGCCGGCTGCCTTGACCGATTCGATGATCACTACGTTCACGCCGCTTCTGGATAAGGGCGATATTATTATTGACGGCGGCAACTCTTACTACCGGGATGACATTCGCCGATCGGCACAGCTGCAGGAATATGGCATCCGCTACCTTGACGTCGGTACCAGCGGCGGCATCTGGGGAGCGGAGCGGGGTTACTGCCTGATGATCGGTGGAGAAACAGCAGCGGTAGAACTGCTCAACCCGATTTTTGCCGCATTGGCCCCCGGCATCAGTGCTGCTCCGCCTACGCCGGGCAGGGAAAAGGCTACGAGTACGGCAGAACATGGCTATCTCCATTGCGGGCCGAGTGGCGCCGGACATTTCGTCAAAATGGTACACAACGGTATCGAATACGGGCTGATGGCTGCCTATGCCGAGGGGCTCAATATCCTTCGCCATGCCAACGTCGGAAACGAGGAGCGGGAAGTAAACGCCGAAACGACGCCACTACGACATCCTGAGCAGTATCAGTATGACTTCAATCTTTCCGATATCACAGAGGTCTGGCGTCGAGGGAGCGTCATCTCTTCCTGGCTGCTCGACCTTGCTGCAAATGCGCTGTTGGCGAACCCCGATGTAGAGAATTTCAAAGGACGCGTGTCCGATTCGGGCGAAGGTCGCTGGACAGCCATCGCTGCCATTGAAGAGGGGGTTCCTGCCCCCGTACTCAGTGCTGCACTGTACGAACGTTTCAGTTCGCGAGGTGAGGCCGATTTTGCCGACCGGATCCTGTCAGCCATGCGTTATGGCTTCGGTGGCCATCTGGAGAAGGTTGATGCCAAGACGGGAGGCGACTCATGATCTCACCACATTCGGACGCACTGGTGCTCTTTGGTGTGACGGGCGACCTCGCCCACAAAATGATCTTCCCGGCGCTCTATGCGATGGCGAAGCGGGGCAATCTGAAGGTTCCGGTCATCGGTGTCGCATTCCCGGAATGGAGTTTGGCGCAACTACACGAAAGCGTGACGGTCAGTATACAACAATCGGGTGGGATCGACAGCCAGAGTGCCCTCAGCCATCTCCTGTCCCTGCTCAGGTATGTAAGCGGTGACTATAACGCCCCCGACACGTACATGAAGATAAAAAAGGCACTGGGTAGCGCCCGGCACCCGGCACACTATCTCGCCATTCCTCCCGTGCTCTTTGAGACGGTAATCAAAGGGCTCGGTTCAGCAGGCTTGGCCGATAATGCGCGCGTGATTGTCGAAAAACCGTTTGGGAGAGACCTGGCCTCAGCGCGTGCGCTTAACCAGGTTGCAAGGTCGGTATTCCCGGAAGATTCCATATTTCGCATCGACCACTTCCTCGGGAAGGAGTCGATTATGAATATCCTCTATTTCCGCTTTGCCAATTCCTTTCTGGAGCCGATCTGGAATCGCAACTATGTGGCCAGCGTCCAGATAACCCTCTCCGAGAAATTCGGCGTCGAGAAACGCGGCGCTTTTTACGAATCCGCCGGCTGTCTGCGCGATGTGATCCAGAACCACCTGTTCCAGGTCGTCGCCCTGCTGGCCATGGAACCACCGGCGTATAGAGGTTTTGGAGCCGTGCAGAGCGAGAAAGCCAAGGTCTTTCAGGCCATGCGCCCCTTGCAGCCCGACGACCTGGTACGTGGTCAATACGCGGGCTACCGCGAGGAGGCAAACGTGGCAAAGAACTCCGACGTCGAGACCTTCTGCGCCCTGCGGCTTTTCATCGACTCGTGGCGATGGGCGGGGGTGCCTTGGTACCTGCGCTCCGGCAAATGTCTGGCCGAAACGGTTAACGAGGTCCTGGTGGAGTTCAAGCCTCCGCCCCAGAGGCTTTTCGAAGACTCGGCACCGACGACCGGCCGGTCCAACTATCTGCGCTTTCACATTTCCCCCAATTCCGCCATCGCACTTGCCGCTCGTGTCAAGCACGCCGGGAAGGAGTTTGCAGGTGACCAGCGGGAACTCTATCTGTGCGAAGAACAGCCGGGAGAGGAAACACCCTACGAGCGGCTCCTGGGAGATGCCATGGCCGGCGACGGCGCGCTCTTCACCCGTGAGGACGCGGTTGAGGCTGCCTGGGCAGTAGTCGAGCCGGTTCTTACAACCCACCACCAGTCCATCCTCTACCAACCAGGCAGCTGGGGACCGCAGGAAGCCGACCAGTTGATTGCCCGTGACGGGTGCAGCTGGTTCCCCCCCATGATCAAGACCGAAAAGGACGAGTGTGCCCCATGATCAGGATATGCGATGATCTGGAAGCGCTCAGTTACGCTACTGCAGAACTTTTCACCGCTGAGGCGCGGCAGTCAGTAACAGATCGTGGCAGGTTTTTCGTTGCCCTCTCCGGTGGAGAGACACCACGCCGCACCTATGAACTATTGGCCCAGGAACCGTTCCGTGATCTGGTGCCATGGCAGAACACCCATATTTTTTGGGGAGATGAACGATGCGTCCCGGCCGATGATCTGCGGAGCAATGCCAGAATGGCGCATCGAGTGCTGCTCGACCATGTCCCAGTCCCTCAGCACCAGGTCTATCCCATGGTCTGCAACTGCTCTCCGCGGGAGGCAGCAGCGGAGTATGCAGCGCTGCTGCGCGGTTTTTTTGCCGATGGTCATCCCCGCTTCGATCTTATTTTGCTGGGACTGGGGGAGAACGGCCACACCGCTTCCCTCTTTCCCGGCACTTCAGTCCTGGACGAGCAGCAGCGTTGGGTAGCTGATGTGTATATGGCTGAGGAAGGGGTGCACCGGCTTACCTTGACGGTCCCGGCCATCAATCAGGCGAGTCGAGTTGTTTTCCTGGTCTCGGGGTATGCCAAGGCTTCAATTCTGCGGAAAGTATTTGAAGACACCCAGGATCCGAGCGCTATTCCTGCCCGGTTGATCAAGCCGGCACAAGGCAAATTACTATGGCTGGTAGACCGGGATGCCGCTTCATTATTGTCATCCTAAGTCAGCGTAACCGGAACCAAACAGGATAAACCAAAAGGCAATAGCACGCGGAACAGACCGGATTTTAACGGATTAACGCGGATTTTATAAGCAGGTTACAAAGATTGAAATCCGTGTAAACCCGTCGCATCCGAGAAAATCCGCGTTCTATTGCAGTTGAAGTTTGCTCAAAAGGAATGGTAATCCATGACTTCAAAAAACATCCATGAAACACAACCGTCCCGTACACTTGCCATCGACGTGGGAGGCACAGCACTCAAAGCGTCAGTCCTCGATTCACAAGGAAGAATGATCGTGGATAGCGTCAGAGTTGACACACCGTATCCCTGTCCTCCCAAGGTTCTTATAAATACGCTCGTTGATCTGGTGAAGCCACTTCCGGAATTCGACCGCGTCTCGGTCGGATTCCCCGGCTATGTGCGCGATGATAAAGTCATTACTGCACCCCATTTCGGCAACGATATTTGGTATGGATACGATCTGGTAAAAGCACTCAAGACCACATTCGGCAAACCAGTTAAACTACTCAACGATGCCGACATGCAGGGTCTCGCAGCCATTCGAGGCACGGGACTTGAACTGGTAGTTACGCTAGGAACCGGAGTGGGGACCGGATGGTTTCGTAACGGGGAACCCCTGCCGCATCTTGAACTGGCGCAGCATCCGGTGCACAAGGGAAAGAGCTATAACGAATATATTGGCAAGATAGCGTTGAAGAAAATCGGCAAAAAGAAGTGGAACGATCGTGTGCGGCACGCGATTACTCTCTTGCAAGAGCTCTTTCATCCCGACGAAACCTATATCGGCGGCGGGAATGCCCGTAAAATTACCTTCACGTTGGATGCCCACGTCCAACTCATCTCTAATCAGGATGGTATCCTTGGTGGCTTCAGGTTGTGGGAACCGATTCAAAAATGAATTCGAGAGAGAAATATGCCGGAAGAGAACCTTGAAGATCACAGCCAGAGCCGCTGGATGAACAAACCTGGCACAAGCCACCGTCTGCTATTGCTCAGCCTGTCTGCCCTCGGGATCGTCTACGGCGATATCGGGACGAGTCCGATCTATGCTCTGCGTGAATGTTTTCACGGCTCACATCCGTTTCCACCGACCGAATCAAACATCCTTGGCGTACTGTCACTCATCTTCTGGGCGCTCATGATCATTATTTCGCTCAAGTACCTGCTTTACGTGATGAGAGCCGACAACCACGGAGAAGGTGGCATCCTGGCGCTGCTGGCATTGCTTGCGCCCTGGAAGAACCATTCTCGGAAAAGCCGGCTGTTGCTCTTTATCGGGCTGTTCGGCGCGGCGCTCCTCTATGGCGATGGGGCGATTACCCCGGCTATTTCAGTACTCTCCGCCGTAGAAGGTCTGGAGATTGCGGCGCCGGGGCTGAAGCCGTATGTGCTGCCGATTACTATAACGGTTCTGGTGCTCCTCTTCCGTTTCCAGAAGCGCGGCACCTCACGGATCGGAATAATTTTCGGTCCCGTCATGCTGCTCTGGTTCGCAACACTGGCGCTCCTTGGTATCAGCTGGATTGTCCGGGCGCCGCAGGTACTCGCCGCCATCAACCCGGCTCATGGTGTCGCTTTCTTCATCCACAACGGCTGGCGCGGTTTCGTTGTTCTCGGGGCCGTCTTTCTGGTGGTAACCGGCGGGGAAGCTCTTTACGCCGACATGGGACATTTTGGACGTTTTCCGATCAGGCTTGCCTGGTTTGCGTTGGTGCTCCCCGCTCTTCTGCTCAACTATTTCGGTCAGGCAGCTTTGATGCTGCTCCATCCCGAGCAATCATACCAACCGTTCTTCAGCCTGGCTCCTGGGTGGGCGCTCTACCCGCTGGTACTGCTTGCCACCATTGCCACCGTGATTGCCTCCCAGGCAGTAATTTCCGGGGCTTTTTCCCTTACTAGGCAGGCCGTGCAGCTCGGGCAATGCCCGCATGTCCACATTATCCAGACTTCTCAGGGAGAAATCGGCCAGATCTACATCCCCAGTGTCAATTGGCTGCTGATGTTCGTGACGATCTCCCTCGTGTTCGGCTTCGGCACGTCGAGCAAACTTGCCGGTGCGTACGGAGTGGCGGTTACGACTACCATGGTGATCACGGTAGTGTTGGCCTATTTTGTGGCCATAGGGACATGGCGGTGGCATCCCGTCACTGCCGGACTTGTCACAGTACTGTTCCTGACGGTGGATGTGGCCTTTTTCGGAGCTAACATGATGAAAATTGGGTCCGGCGGGTGGTTTCCCCTGGCAGCGGGCGGTATGGTTTTTACCATGATGGCGACCTGGCGGCGCGGCAAGGAAATCCTCACCCAACGGTATGAAGAAGCCATGGAACCTCTCGAAAACTTCCTGCTCCGGATTGCCAAGAATCCCCCGCTGCGCGTTCCGGGCAGTGCGGTATTCATGGTCAAGCGGATTCCCGGAACACCTCCCCAACTGCTCCATCATCTCGCCCATAATCAGGTCCTTCATGAGCAGGTCATACTTCTCAGCGTCGTTACCAAAGAAGTCCCCCGGGTATCAGCTGAAAAACGGCTTGAGGTCATCAAGATGGAACAGGGATTCTCCCAGGTGATCGTCAACTACGGTTTCATGCAAAGCCCTCATGTGCCGGTTGCCTTGCGGGAATGTGAATCATTCGATTTGAAGGTAAATCTGGACACGGTCTCGTACTACCTGGCCCATGAGACTTTGATTCCTTCCCTGAAGCAACGCGGAATGATGCTCTGGCGGGAAAAACTGTTCTCGTTAATGACCCGTAACGCACTGCCGGCAACTGATTTTTTCAATATTCCGCCCGAACGGGTCATTGAATTGGGCATACGGATAGAAATCTAGTTTAGCAGTGGACGTAGCAAAGAAGGCACAGTTCAATCACCTGTCCGACCTTTCCGGGCGCATTCTATTCTGTGCGAATTCCGTTTCAGCACCGTCCCCATACAACTCCATCATCACCCGGGAAAATACCAGGGCAGCCGGAGAGAGCTCTCTTCCCCTGCGCTTTGCCAGGTAAAACGGCCGCGTGATGCTGACCCCTTCGATCAACACCCGCACCAGCGTACCCTGCATCAGTTCATCTTTAATTGAAATAGCCGACACGAACGAGACGCCGACTCCAGCCATCACGGCACGCGTCACGGCGTGACTGCTGCCGAGAACGGCCACCTTAGTCAATGCTTCAGCCGCGATGCCTGCCTTAGCCAACGCCATACCGGTATGCTGCCCGGTTCCGGATCCTGCTTCACGTAACACGAAAGGTTCCCGCAACAGTTCATCAGGCCGGATGCAGGCTGCTTCTCCCCATCTATGTCCGGCAGGAGCAACCAGCACGATTTCATCATCACACAGGTGTTTGAACTCAAGCCCCTCCCCTGTAAAATGTCCCCCTACCACACCAAGCTCCACCAGTTCGGAGAGGATCCACTCGTGAACCTGTTGGCTATCCCCCTGGGTAAGTGTGATGTTGAGTCCCGGGTGTCTTTTGATCAGATGTGGCAGCGCCGCCGGGATCAGGTATTCACCCGGGATACTGCTTCCGGCGATCCTCAGCTGCGCCTCGGCCACTCCCTTGAAACGTTCGATGGCTGCCGGTATCTCTCCGGCATAGTGGAGCAGACGTTGCGCCTTTTTCAGAAGCACTTTTCCCCCTTCCGTCAGCAAGGCACCTTTTCCGGTTCTGTCAAACAGCCTGATACCGAATTCTTCCTCCAGGGCGAAGATGTTCTGGCTGACGGTTGACTGGGTGACCAGGGTCGCTTCGGCTCCCTTGGAAAAACTCCCGCTGTTGGCTACGGCGATGAAAACTTCCAGCTGCCTCAGGTTCATAACACTCCTCTATTATTTTTTTCGATGACACTCATTTTATTATTAAATATACCAATTTGACAGAGAGCGTCAATCGTCATACTATCCGTCGACCCAACGGTGCAACAGAGAACCGTTGGGATACTTGGGCACATAGCTTAGCTGGTAGAGCAGCCGACTCTTAATCGGCAGGTCGTTGGTTCGATCCCAACTGTGCCCACCAAATCCGCCATTTAAATTACAGGAGCTGACCTTGCGCACCTTTATCAACCTTTCCCTGATTACCGCTCTGGCTCTCACCCTTTCCGCCTGCGCAACCTCACACGGAACTTCACCCAAAGGGCTGGAAGTGCCGATCGAGAAGGCGGCGGTCAAGTTTTCCTCAGATCTTAAGGAAGGTGGCTACAAGCTTGTCACCACCGATGAACTGAAAAAATGGCTGGATCAAGGGAAAAAAGTCACCATCATCAGTGCTCTTCCTCCTGAAGAAGACAAAAGCTTTGGTCTGCTTCCGGCAGCCATCAACGCCGCCATGCCCAAATCGGAAAAAGATCTGACCGCGGCTCAAAAAGAGAATCTGATCCGGATCGCCGGCAACGACAAGGATCAGACCATCGTTGTTTACTGCGGTTTTGTCGCCTGCCGCAGAAGCCACATCGGCGCCAGAATTCTGGTAGAGAACGGTTTTAACAATGTCTTCCGTTTTCCGGCAGGTATCACCGGCTGGCAAGAAGCTGGTTACCCGCTGACAAAATAGTTTTCATCAAGCATTACTCCTTACCTGGCAGACACATTCCGGGCCGACCTTTTTGGGCGGCCCGTTTTTCATTGGAGAGCGGTATGACTACAGCAACAAAACTGGCAGGGGTGATGATTATGTTACAGCTGTGCGGTTGCGTTGGGAGGACAGCAGAGCAGAGATGGCCGGGGAAGCTGGATCTGTTTGGTGTGGAACTCTACTCCGGCACCGACTACCGGGAACTCAGAGGGAGTATTGCCACGGAGGAACCGTGCCTGAAAGGGTTTGAGCGCAGCTTTGATCAACTCGACATTTCCATCGGTTACGGGTTTGACCGTAAAATCAGAAAAATAACCACCAGAAACCATAACACCGCTATGTTCGGCATCAAGCCCGGCATGAAGTTTGATGAAGCCCGGCAGATTCTTCGACAGAACGGTCTGGCCGCCACCAGTTCACCCTTCCGATTCCAGGGAGACCGGATTTCAATCACCATGTTGATTGACAGTGACGGCCAACTGTTCGGCATAACAATCGAAGCCGACGACTGATCGGCTCGCAGCTCCTGCTGACGTACCGGTCCTTCAAGCAACAAATGTGTACTGACTGCAACAAAACCGGCCATCAGATGATCCGCAAACTGCTGGAGAACACGCCCGAAGAAAGTGATTCCACCCACCCCAGTACGCCACCACCCTCAAAGCCCCCTGCCACATCAACAGAAACTGCGCTGTATCACCTCAATAACCATAAGGTTTCACCAAAGAACATTGTCTGGCATCTTCTTTGCTATTATATGGCACTCGTCATTACCATAGCCGTCAATTTTGGCCAGCTTCTCCGTGATCGCCCCCCGGGAACGGTTCAAAGAGTCCTATTTTAAGGGTGAGTAAAAATTTTACCGGTAATACATTGGAATAAAGAAAAAAATAGAATATAATGCCAAGACGTTTGGCCAACCAAGTTTCCGGCCAGCTAGAAACCCCAGACTAAACACTGAATTTCAATACCAGAAGAGAGGTGTGCACGATGAAAACTGAAAGAGACCGGGACAAAATACTCATTATTGATGATTCTCCTGTCAATATTCAAATTCTGAACGAAATCCTTTGTGATGACTACGCCATCCATTTTACCACCAACGGCGAAAAGGGGTTGGAACTGGCTGTCGGAAAGCAGCCGGATCTGATCCTGCTCGGTAACAAGCTGCCGGACATGGACGGCTACCAGCTCTGCACACAACTCAAGGCGGCTGACAAGACACAACCGATACCGGTGATATTCATAACCGAGCCAGCTACGGTCGAAGAAGAAGAGCAGGCAATGGAAGCCGGCGCCAGCGACTTTATCAACAAGCCGATCAGCGCACCGGTTTTGAAAATGCGGATACGCAACTATCTGGAATTGAAACGCCAAAGCGACAGCCTGGAACAGCTGGGAAGCGAACTGGCCCGCAAAAACCGTCAGCAGGAAATGCTGGCGCGCCAGGACGGCTTGACCGGGCTGGCAAATCGCAGTTTCTTCGACGAGGCGATGTCGGTGGAGATCAGGCGCGCCGGACGGAGCAACACCACCTTATCGCTGATCCTCTGCAATATCGACCACTTCAAGTCATACAACGACCATTACGGCCATCTGGCCGGCGATGAATGCCTGCGCAGCATCGGAGCACTTCTGCGGCGCGTGTTCCAACGCATCAGCGACCTCCCGGCCCGCTACGGCGGCGAAGAATTTGCCATCATCCTCCCCGACACTCCGGCCGACAAGGCACTGATGCTCGCCGAAACACTCTGCCGGGGAATGCGCGAACTGGCCATCCCCCACGAATTTTCCCCGGTGGCCCCCTTCGTGACCATCAGTATCGGCGTAATTTCTTCACTGATAACCAAGGAGCATTCGGCCGAGTGGTTCACCGGACAGGCCGACAAAGCGCTCTTCCGCTCCAAGGATGACGGCAGAAACAAGGTCACGGCGGTTGTCTTTGATGAGGTCCTCTGAAACAGCACCGCACTGAATTACTCACCCGTGCGGGGATGCCCAATCATCCCCGCACGGGTTACCTCCCGTCACATCCACCCTACTCTGACACACCTTCCCCCAGGCACCACAGCAACCACACACAGCACTATTGAAACACCTGCAATCGATCACCTTTCACGGCAATCCGACCCGATCTTGATATATTCTTGATACGACCGCTCCCGATCTTGACACCTTCTTTATGCCGACCGAGCTATGGTTATATTAAGGAGATCCGTCATGAAAGCGTATCTGTTCGACATCGGAAGTGGCATTTACGAGGGTGAAGATTTTATTGAACCCCATCAGGTTAACGAGGAAGAAGGGATTACCAGTATTGCCCCGCCAGTGCAGCACTCCGGCCAGGTGCCGGTGTATAACCGGACGCTCGGTAACTGGCAGCTGGTTCCGGTTGATGTGATGAAAGCAACGGTGAAACACCATGAGTAACATCGTTGACGAACCTTCATCATTTATCAAAAACGCGCTCCGCGCCATACTTGGTGCCCCCAAACAATTGAAAGACCCTCACCTGTTTCACAAGATATCGCTGATCCCGATTCTGGCATGGATCGGCTTGGGGGCCGACGGCCTGTCATCTTCCGCCTATGGCCCCGAGGAGGCGTTCCGCGCTCTGGGAGAACACACCTACCTGGCGGTATTTCTCGGTCTGGCCACGGCATTGACGGTCTTCATCATCTCCTATGCCTATTCACGCATCATCGAACACTTTCCCCATGGCGGCGGAGGCTACATCGTGGCCACTCACATGCTGGGAGAAAAGGCAGGAGTCGTCTCCGGCAGCGCCCTGCTGGTTGATTACATTCTGACTATCACCGTATCCATTGCCTCCTGCGTAGATGCGGTCTTCAGCTATATTCCCAAAGGGCTGCACCACTACAAGGTGCCGGTCGCCTGCCTGCTGGCCTTGATCCTGATCGTCCTCAACATCCGTGGAGTCAAGGAATCGATCACCGTGATGGCCCCGATTTTTATGACGTTCGTAGCTACCCACCTGCTGATGCTGATCTATGGAGTTGTTACCCATACCGATAAATGCGCTCCGCTGGTATGTGATATCCAGACCGGGCTTAGCCACGACCTTTCCAGTATCGGCATCTTCGGCATTCTGCTCCTGTTCGTGCGCGCCTACTCGCTGGGGGGAGGAACCTACACCGGCATCGAGGCGGTCTCCAACGGTTTGCAGATCATGCGCGAGCCGCGCGTCAAGACTGGCAAACGGACCATGATCTATATGGCCACCTCACTCGCCTTCACCGCCGGCATCCTGTTTCTCTGTTATTCACTGGTCGGTGTCAAGCCGGTGGAAGGAAAGACTCTCAACGCGGTGCTGGCGGACGGGCTGTTCGGAAACTGGCCGATGGGGAACGCAATCGCCTTTATCACCATCTTTTCGGAAGGCGCCTTGCTGCTGGTGGCAGCCCAGACCGGCTTTGTCGATGGACCACGGGTCATGGCCAACATGGCGGTTGATTCATGGCTGCCACACCGCTTTGCCTCCCTGTCGGTGCGCCTGACCATGCGCAACGGCATTATCCTGATGGGCTTGGCATCCATCGCACTCCTGATCTACACCCACGGTTCGGTTTCGGCACTGGTGGTCATGTACTCGATCAACGTTTTTGTCACCTTCTCCCTTTCCCAGTTGGGGATGTCGAAGTTCTTCATCAGCAGACGTCAGGAAGATCCACAATGGCTGCGCCATCTGTCGGTCCATCTGGTCGGCCTGGTGCTGTGCGTGACGATCCTGATCATCACCACCTTTGAGAAATTCATGGAGGGTGGCTGGCTGACCCTGCTGATCACCTCGGTGGTAATCGGGCTCTGTTATCTGATCAAGGGACACTACCTGCGGGTGCGGCAGGGGATGAAGGATCTGGACGAGACCCTGCTGGATGTGCCGATTTCATCCCACGGGGAGCCGCCGGCCATTGACCGCAATGCGCCAACCGCCATCCAGCTGGTCTCCGGCTACAGCGGCTTTGGCGTGCACACCCTCTTCTCGATCATGAGCACTTTTCCCAAAACCTACCGTAACGTCATCTTTGTTTCGGTTGCCATGATCGATTCCGGTTCGTTCAAGGGAGCGGAAGAGATTGAGGCTTTGGAAGCGTCGGTACAGAGCAGCCTGGAAAAATATGTATCCATGGCCCAAAAGTTGGGGTTTGCCGCCGAATACCGGACAACACTGGCAACCGACGTAGTGGAAAGCGCCGTGGAACTATGCAAACAGACCGCCGAAGAGTTCCCGCGCTCAACCGTCTTCACCGGCCAGATAACCTTCCGGCTGGAAAAGTTCTATCACCGCCTGCTGCATAATGAGACCGCCTTTGCCATCCAACGCCGGCTGCAATGGGATGGCCTGACCACCGTGATCATGCCGATCCGGGTTCGCACCTGATTAAACAGCTGAGATTTACATCAGGATCGCGCCCTGCTTTGAAATTGGAATGACACAACTGCAATTCAAGGGTAAGATTCCCCCATGAAAAGCTCACCCCTATTTTCCGGCTACCCAGGTGCCGTGGCACTGGTAGCCCTGGCATCGCTGGCATGTGAACTGGTGCGCCCCCACCTGGTGCCAACCAACATGGTCATGGCCTATCTGCTGGTCGTGGTGGTGGCCGCCGTGCAGCTTGGCCTTAAACCGGCAATCCTGACCGCCTTCCTCTCGGTGGTCGCCTTCGACGTGCTGTTTGTTCCACCCCGCTTCTCCCTGCGGGTTTCGGACACGGAATACCTGATCACCTTTTTTGCCCTCTTTATCGTCGGTGTCGTGATCAGCACCCTGGTGGCAAAAATCCAGGAAAAAATTGACCTGGCAAAAAATCAGGAGGCCCGAACCAACAGCTTGTATCTTTTGACCCGTGATTTATCGGCAGCGGTAGATATCAACGATATTGCGGAAGCGCTGCAGCGGGCAGTGCTCAAGAACCTTAACGCCCGCTTGTTGCTGCTACTCCAGCAGGACGGTTCCCTTGAGCAGTTGCCGTGTAACGACAGCTTTGAACTGGATGACGACGGCGAAGCAATTGCCCGCTGGGTGATGCAAAGTGGACGGCTGGCCGGCATTGGTACAGCTGCCTTTGCAGATGCGGCCAACCTGTTCGTCCCGATCAAGTCCGGCACCAATGTTACCGCTGTGATGGTACTTGAAGGGAGCGAAACAACCATGGCCGGGGATCTTCGCCTGATTGAGGCCTTTGCCGGTCAGGCCGCCATGGCATTGGAGCGGATCCAGTTTTCCCGACAGGCCGAAGAAGCCCGCCTGCAACTTAACAAGCACTACCTGGAACAGGCGCTCCTGAATTCCATCTCACATGACCTGCGCACCCCCCTGGTTACCATCTCCGGGGTACTCGATTCGCTCAAGGAAAGTGGTCAGTGGTTCGACACGGAAAAACGGCAGACCATGCTCTCAATCGCAGCCGATGAGGCCGGTCGCCTCAATCGCTTTGTGGGAAGTCTGCTTGATATGACCCGGCTTGAGGCGGGTGCCCTCTCGCCGCACCTGCAGGAGTGTGAGGTTGATGAGCTGATTGGCTGTGCGATTGGGGCGATTGAATCACGTGCCGGTGATCACCGGATTGTGACCCTGGTTGCCCCGAACCTGCCGCCGCTGCTGGCAGATTTGACGCTCTTGACCCAGGCGCTGGTAAACCTGTTGGATAATGCCCTCAAGTATTCCCCCTCTTCAGCAGAGATCACCCTGGCGGCGCGCTGCGAAGGGAGTGAGGTGGTGATCAGCGTTGCCGATAGTGGACCCGGAATTCCAGCCAGTGACGAGCAGCGCATCTTTGACAAGTTCTACCGCGTTACGGTGCCGGAGCAGAGCAGTGGCACCGGGTTGGGACTTTCCATCGCCAAAGGGATTATCGAGGCGCATGGGGGAACGATAACCGCAACCAACCGCAGCGAGGGGGGATTGCTGGTGACTGTCAGACTCCCTGTCGAGCAGGATAGCAGAGATCGTGAGGAGACTACATGAATCCGGACAATAAATTTCGCATACTGATTATTGATGATGAACTACCGGTGCGGCGTTTCCTGCAGACCATCCTGGAAGGTGAGTTCACCCTGCATCTGGCCGAAAACGGGCACAGCGGGCTGGCGGCCGCAGCTGCGACGAAACCAGACGTGATCCTGCTGGATCTCGGCTTACCCGATCTGGATGGAATTGAAGTGCTTAAACGGATCCGGGAGTGGTCGGCGGTACCGATCATTGTGCTGTCGGTACGGGAACGGGAAGATGACAAGGTGGCGGCGCTGGATGCGGGCGCTGATGATTATTTAACCAAACCGTTCGGAGTCGGCGAGCTGCAGGCCCGCATCCGGGCAGCATTGCGGAGAACGCTCCAGCAGACGCCGGAGCCGCTGTTCGTCAGTGGCGATTTGACAGTCGAGTTGTCCGAACGGCGGGTAACCTGCCAGGGGGTGGAAATATCGCTCACGCCGACGGAATACGATATTCTGCGCCTGCTGGTCACCCATGCCGGCAAGGTCCTGACACACAACCAGATTCTCAAACAGGTCTGGGGACTGGGATATCTGGAACAACCCCATGTACTACGGGTCAACATCAGCAACCTGCGACGCAAGATCGAGGCCGACACCTCACGCCCCCAGCATATCATTACCGAACCGGGAGTCGGCTATCGGCTCAGGATTGCCTCCTGATACGACTAGCTGTTCCCTACCGGCTTCGCTCATCCTTTTCATACGATTTTCTCAGGCGTTCCAACCCCTTGCTGAAGCTCTCCCCATCACCATACTCGAAAAAGCGCGGATAACGGTCGTGGGCCGCCTTGATCCGGCGGGCATGCTTGATCGGACACCAGTACTGTTCGGTGCGGGCCGTCACCTCATGGGCATAGGCGGCCAGCCCGTTCCCGTAGGAACAGTAGAAACAGTTGAATTTTTCGATGATGTTGAGATAGGGGAGATCCACGCGATCAAAGACCAGATAATCCGACCGTTTGACCTTTGGTATGCGGTAGATCGGAAAACAGATCGCCTGGTAGAGCCACAGGAACAGATCCAGTAGCACAAAGGGAATGAAACCGGCGTAGATGACCGGCGCTGTCAGGATATTGAGCGGCCGGGAAGTGATCAGATAACGGAACAGACCGGTTTTGAGCTTGCGTTGCTGACGGCTGACCTCCTCTGCAAAGCGAACCCGCTTTTCTCCGATGATGAACTGAAATTCTTCCCGTTTCCGGTTAAACTCCTGTTCCAGTTCCTCTTCCAGCTCCCGTATCGCTTGAATCAGCTCATCAATTTTTTGCGGCATTTCCGCTCCCGTCGCATACTGAACACCTTCCATCTGCCAGACCGGCACTAGAGCACGTAACCTGTCCAATGTCACGTCAATACAGCGGAATGATGAGATTACCTCTCGTCGCCAGGACGCTTCCGGAATGCTGCTCCGGTCTTGACATAAAATTGACCTGTTCCCCCCCGATCTTGACACCCAATTTATCTCCTCCCTGCTACCCTGAAATTGTTGAAGTAGTAAGAGCAAAGGAGAACAACATCATGAAAGCGTATCTGTTCCATCAAGAAACCGGTCTCTACCAAGGTGAAACTTTCGAAAATGCTGATATGCTTCAGTATCAGGAAGGGGTCACCACGATCCCTGCCCCCGACTATCATCATGGCCAGGTGCCGGTGTTCGACCGTACCACCAATCAATGGGGAGTAATCCCGATCACCATCGCCCGGCAGTTGCTCAATCTCAGCACCTCAGAATCAACGGAGAGAAAATCATGAACAGCTATGAATGGCTGCAAACCATCCTGTTTTTCGTCGTTTTACTGGCCCTGGTCAAGCCGCTGGGAAGTTTCATGGCCAAGGTTTTCCAGGGTGAGCGTACCATTCTGTCGCCGCTCCTGGCCCCCTGTGAAAAGCTGATCTACCGCATCTGCGGAGTAAAACCGGAAGATGAGATGGGGTGGCAGCGTTATGCCGGGGCGATGCTCCTTTTCAACCTGGTACTGTTTGCAGGACTCTTCGCCATGCTGATGACGCAACACCTGCTGCCGCTCAATCCCCAGAAGGTCCCCCCCTTTACCTGGCAACTGGCGCTCAACACGGCGGTCAGCTTTGTCACCAACACCAACTGGCAGGCCTATGTTGGTGAGCAGGGCGCCAGCTACTTCACCCAGATGGTGGGATTGGCGGTGCATAACTTCGTCTCCGCCGCCACCGGCATCGCCATAGCGATCGCCGTGATCCGTGGCTTTGTACGCCGCAAAACCTGCTTGCTGGGGAATTTCTGGGTCGACATCACCCGCTGTACCCTCTACATCCTGCTCCCGATCTCGATTATCTTCTCACTGCTACTGGTTTCCCAGGGGGTGATCCAGAATTTCAGCGAGTACAAGACTGTGCCGCTGGTCCAGTCCACCAGCTACGACAAGCCAAAAATGGACAACCAGGGGAATCCGCTCAAGGATGCCAAGGGGAACCCGCTTACCGAGAACGTGATTGTCAAGGAAGTGCAGATCCCCATGGGACCGGTCGCCTCCCAGGAGGCAATCAAGGAGCTGGGAACCAACGGCGGTGGCTTCTTCAACGCCAACTCGGCCCACCCCTTTGAAAATCCGACCCCGCTTTCCAACATGATCGAGATTCTGCTGATCTTGCTGATCCCCGGTGCTCTGACCTACACCTTCGGCGTCATGGTGGGGAACACCCGCCAAGGATGGGCGCTGCTGGGGGTCATGCTGTTCATCCTGATTGCCACGTTCGGCGTCCTGCAATGGGCCGAGAGCAGCGGTAATCCGCTGGTGGCCAAACAGGGGGTAGAGAGCATCAACATGGAAGGGAAGGAGCTCCGCTTCGGCATGGCCGGGAGTAATCTCTTCACCGTCGCCACCACCGGAACCTCCTGCGGCGCGGTCAACAGCATGCACGACTCCCTGACCCCGGTCGGCGGCATGATGCCGCTTTCCCTGATCCTGCTGGGAGAAATCATCTTCGGCGGAGTCGGTTCCGGTCTCTACACCATGCTCGCCTTCGCCATCATCGCAGTCTTCGTCTCCGGGCTGATGATCGGCCGCACACCGGAATATCTGGGGAAAAAGATCGAGGTACGTGAGATGTGGATGTCGATCCTGACCATTCTCATTGCCGGAGTCACGGTACTGATCCTGTCGGGGATCGCCATGATCACACCGCAAGCGGTCGCCTCCATGGCCAACCCTGGCGCCCACGGACTCTCCGAGGTGCTCTATGGTATTGCTTCCATGGCCAACAACAACGGCAGCGCCTTTGCCGGCCTGAATGCCAACGTCAATTTCTACAACCTGTTCGGTTCCCTGGCCATGATCCTGGGACGCTATGTTCCGGCCATCGCGGTGCTGGCCATGGCCGGTTCCCTGGCTGAGAAGAAGTACGTTCCCCCCAGCCTCGGCACGCTGCCGACCGACAAGGCCCCCTTTGCCATCTGGCTGACACTGGTGATCCTGATTGTCGGAGCACTGACCTTTTTCCCGGCCCTGTCGCTTGGGCCGATTGTTGAACAGCTGACCATGCTGGGATAGAGCCCCAACCCCCCTTAATCCCCCCTTATCAGGGGGGAGATTTGAGGCTCTCCCCTGATAAGGGGAGCGGGGAGGGGTTAACACACACGGAGAAAACAAATGTCCAAACATAGCCAACAACCGCAATCAATCTTCGACAGCGGGCTCCTCAAAGGCGCACTGCTCGACTCCCTCAAAAAACTCGATCCCCGCACGCTTTGGCGCAATCCGGTCATGTTTTGTGTCGAAATCGCCAGCCTGATCACCCTGGTCACCTTCGGCATGTCGCTGACCGGCGCCAACACGGAGCCGGCCTGGTTTACCGGCGCCGTTTCAATCTGGCTCTGGCTGACGGTAATTTTCTCCACCTTTGCCGAGGCGCTGGCCGAAGGGCGCGGTAAGGCCCGTGCCGCCAGCTTGCGCAAAAGCCGGACCGATGTCACCGCCAAACTGCTTGCCAAAGCAGAGTTCAAAAGCGCCTTTACCACGGTCGGCGCCAGCCAGCTGCGCAAGGGAGATCTGATCCTGGTGGATGCCGGGGATATGATCGCCGGCGATGGTGACGTGGTAGCAGGCGCGGCACTGGTCAACGAATCGGCGGTGACCGGCGAATCAGCCCCGGTGATCCGCGAATCGGGTGGCGACCGTAGCGCCGTAACCGGCGGCACCACGGTGATTGCCAACAGCATCATCGTCCGCATCACCGCCAATCCGGGCGAAACCTTCCTCGACCGGATGATCGGTCTGATCGAGGGAGCCAAGCGGCGCAAGACCCCCAACGAGATCGCCCTGGAGGTGCTGCTGATCGCCCTGACTCTTGTGTTCCTGCTGGTCTGCGCCAACATCAGCCCGCTCTCGATCTACAGCGTCAAGGTGGCCGGACATGGTACGCCGGTATCGCTGACCATCCTGGTGGCCCTGTTCGTCTGCCTGGCGCCAACCACCATTGCCGCGCTGCTCCCGGCCATCGGCATCGCCGGCATGGACCGCCTGTTCCAGAAGAACGTGATCGCACTTTCCGGACGGGCCATCGAGGCGGCCGGTGATGTCAACGTGCTGCTCCTGGACAAGACCGGCACCATTACCCATGGCAATCGTGAGGCAGTCGCCTTCGTTCCGGTCGGCGGTCACAACGAACAGAAACTGGCCGAAGCGGCCCTGATGGCTTCGCTGGCTGACGAGACCCCGGAAGGGCGCAGTGTGGTGCTGCTGGCAAAGCAGAAATACGGGCTGAGCCGGGAAACACCCAAGGATGCCGAAGTGGTGGAGTTCAGCGCCGATACGCGCCTTTCCGGCATCAACCTGGAAGGGAAGCAGTACCGCAAGGGCGCTTCCGACTCAACAATTGCGTTTGTCAAGAAACTGGGCGGGAAGAGCATTCCGAGCGATCTGGAGGATGTGGTCGACAAGATCGCCCGTGGCGGCGCCACGCCGCTGGTGGTCTGCCAGGATAGTGAGATTCTGGGAGTGATCAATCTGAAGGATATCGTCAAGGCTGGTATCCAGGAGCGTTTTCTGCAACTGCGCAGCATGGGGATCAAAACCGTGATGATCACCGGCGACAACCCGCTGACAGCTGCCGCCATCGCCGCCGAAGCCCAGGTGGACGACTTCCTGGCCCAGGCCAAACCGGAAGAGAAACTGCGCCTGATCCGCGAGTACCAGGAAGCTGGCTACATGGTTGCCATGACCGGCGACGGCACCAACGATGCCCCGGCCCTGGCCCAGGCCGACGTGGCGGTGGCAATGAATACCGGCACCCAGCCGGCCCGTGAGGCGGCCAACATCATCGACCTGGACAGCAATCCGACCAAGTTGCTGGATATCGTCGAGGTGGGGAAACAGATCCTGATGACCCGCGGCAACCTGACCACCTTCAGCATTTCCAACGACATCGCCAAGTACTTTGCCATCATCCCGGCGGCCTTGCTCTCAATCTACCCGCAGCTGGGCGTATTGAACGTGATGCATCTGGCCAGCCCGTTCACCGCCATTCTGTCGGCGGTCATCTTCAATGCCATCATCATTCCGATGCTGGTGCCGCTGGCCTTGAAAGGGACCAAGTTCCGGGCGATGCCGGCCGAGAAGCTGCTGATCCACAACCTGTTGATCTACGGCGTAGGCGGGATCATCGCGCCGTTTGCAGGGATCAAGCTGATCGATATGGTAATCGGGATGATGGTGTAAAAAGGAGAATAACCATGAAAGAGATAAAACCGGCAATTCTGTTATTCATAATTTTCACGATCATCTGCGGCGGCATCTACCCGGCGCTGGTGACTGGCATGGCCCATGCCCTGTTCCCCAAACAGTCCGCAGGAAGTTTCATCAGCGACAAGAGCGGCAAGCAGCTTGGTTCAACTCTGATCGGCCAGCCGTTCTCCGACCCGAAATACTTCTGGCCGCGCCCTTCTGCCACCAGTGATTTCGGTTTCAACCCCATGGCTTCCGGCGGTTCCAACGCCGGGCCGACCAACCCGGATTACCTGAAAACCGTGGGAGACCGGGTCAAAACGCTACGCGACAGCGGCGTAACCGGCAAGATTCCGGCCGAACTGGTGCAGGCTTCGGCCAGCGGACTCGATCCGCACGTTACGCCCGAGTCGGCCCTGTTGCAGGTCCCACGAATCGCCAAGGCGCGCGGCGTATCTGAAGAGTCACTGGCTAAGGCCGTTGCGCAGGCAACCGAAGGGCGTCAGCTCGGCTTTTTGGGCGAACCGAGGGTAAATGTGCTTGCATTGAACCTGAAGTTGGATGGATTGAAATAATCGGCAGCACCGGACGTGAGGTCGTTATAAAATACTTTTCTTGCCTGAAGAACCGGCAGGTACGCAGCAACATCACGATGTGAATACTCAATTAGAAAAGAGGAGAAAAAATGAAGCTCGGCAAAATCATGACAATGGCGGCAGCACTGGTGGCACTGGGAAGTAGCACAGCAATGGCAACCCCTTCAACACAAATCTGGATTCCTTCTACTGATGTCAAGGGGTTCAAAGATATTCACCTGGATATCGATAACTACACCCGTTTCTCCGGAAAAACCGCCAACGGCTGGAACCCCAACCTGTACAACATCGGCTTGAGCGCCGGCGTACTCCCTTCGGAAAACATCAAACTGGAAGTCGGTATTGATTTTCTGAAATCCGGTTACCAGAACGACGCAACCTACGGCTATGACCGTGCCCCGCTCTACTTTAACGCCAAACTGGGGACACCGGAAGACGCCTTTGGCATCAAAGGATTGCCGGCTATCGCAGTCGGTGCCTACAATTTGGGCACCTACGAGAAACTGGAAAAAGGGTTGACCACCCGCCAGAACATCACCTACGGCCTGGTTGCCAAGACCCTGCCGGTCATCGGCCGTTTGTCGGCTGGCGGCTACTACGGCTCGGAACGCGCCTTGGGTAAAGGGGCCAACAGCGGCATCATGGCATCCTGGGATCGCAGCATGCCCGAGATTTCCGACAAGCTCTGGCTGGCTGTCGATTACATGGGCGGCAACAACGTCAATGGTGAAGTCAGCGTCGGCGGCTCGTGGGCTTTCAGTAAGAACGTTTCACTGATCGTGGGAGCCGTATTCTTCAACCCGTTCTACAAGACATCGGCATCTGACCCAAGTGACGGCACTGGCGGCAACATCAACCCCGGTGGCAAACCGGCACTGACCACTCAGCTCGATATCGCATTTTAATTGTTCCACCTTTAATCCGGGGGTGGCGGATAACCGCGCCCCCTTTTCCTGGGTACGTTGGTGCAAAAGAAGTTTGTGTCGGCATCCGGCAGAACAGAGAAATTTCTTCAAGATAGTCAGTCAACACATCGAAGAGCGCCAGCTCGGTTTTCTCGGTGCTCCACGGGTGAATGTGCTTGTGCTGAACCTTGAATTGGACAACCGGGAAAAAGATTGACCTTCGCGACCGTTGTTTTTGTTCTTGTCGTATTCACCTTTTTATACTAATTTAGGAGAATAAATTCACCTAAATGAGATAAACTATGATAGAACGAACCATCAAGCCGAGGCTTATACATTCCCTTTTTAAGGGAAAAGCGGCAATTATCTATGGTGCGCGGCAGGTAGGCAAAACCACGCTTATGAGGGAAATTGAGCGCTCATGCGGCGTCCCTTCACTCTACCTAAATTGTGACGAACCGGATGTGCGTCAGGCATTGACCGAAAAAACATCTACCCAGCTCAAATCGGTGATTGGCAAGACCAAGCTGCTCTTGATCGATGAGGCGCAACGGGTTACCAACATTGGAATAACCCTCAAGCTGTTCGTGGATGCCATCCCCGAAACCCAGGTCATTGCAACCGGTTCATCGTCGTTCGAGCTGTCCAACAAGATTGTGGAACCGCTTACCGGCCGCAAATTTGAATTTCACCTCCACCCCTTTTCACTTGAGGAGTTGGGGCAGATCCATACTCCGCTGGAGCTGGGGCGGCTTCTGGAGGCGCGCCTGATTTTCGGGATGTACCCGGATGTGGTCAACACCCCTGAGGCGGCAACGGAAACATTACGCGAACTAACGCGCAGCTATCTTTACAAGGATATACTTGCCCATAACCGGATCAGGCATTCGGATGTGCTGGAAAAACTCCTGCAATCCCTGGCGCTCCAGGCAGGAAGCGAAGTATCCTATAGCGAACTGGCTCAGCAGGCCGGGGTTGACAAGGTTACGGTGGAGAGTTACATCCGTTTGCTGGAGCAGGCATTCGTCATCTTCCGGCTCCGTCCATACAGCACGAATCAGCGTAACGAACTGAAAAAAATGCGCAAAATATATTTTGTCGATACCGGTTTGCGCAACATGCTGATCAACAACCTGAACCCACCTGATCTGCGTACGGATATGGGTAACCTGTGGGAAAACTTCGTCATAGCGGAGCGTTTGAAGCACAACGAAAACCATGGGGCCTATCCGAATATATGGTTCTGGCGCAATCATCAACAGCAGGAGGTTGATTATCTGGAAGAGTCAGGTGGAGCATTGAAAGGATGGGAAATCAAATGGGGCAAGGCACGGTTTCGCGTGCCATCCTCCTTTACGGCCGCCTATCCGGAATGCCCGGTTGAGCTGGTCAATAGAGACAATCTGCTCGATTTTACAGGGGCACGGGGGTAGTTCTCGCCCCTGTTATTCCCTAACCCTGATAAACAGGATAAGTGCGTTAACGAAATTATTTTCTGCCTGAAAAGCGCAGAAATTAATTTCTAACTTACTAAGGTGAGAGCA
>Ga0209798_10000243_pt1 | contig 31488 bp, 27 predicted proteins | sample DOMMetBare3Fresh_FD_187475 | JGI IMG/M metagenome (GOLD analysis project Ga0209798, IMG submission 187475) | Wetland sediment microbial communities from St. Louis River estuary, USA, under dissolved organic matter induced mercury methylation -... | ecosystem: Environmental > Aquatic >... | reverse complement strand
CATGCGTTCCGCCGCAATCAGGGCCTGGGGCAACTCGGCGTCAAGCAAGAACGCCGCGAATTCGTCGCCGCCAAACCGCGCGGCCGCGTCGCCGCTGCGAAGATTCATAATTATCGAGATACCTATCTCCTCAAGCGTTTTGCTGCCGGTGAGATGGCCATAGGTGTCATTTACGCTCTTGAAATTGTCGCCGTCCATCATCAACACGCAAAACGGACGCTTTTCGGCAGTTGCGCGACTTGCCTCGCGGCGAAGCTCCGAGAAAAAAGAGCGGCTCGAAAGTAGTCCGGTCAGGTCGTCGTGCGAGATCAGGCGATGGATCTGGCGTTGATATTCGCGGTCGATCTCATCAAGCAGGTCAAATCGTAAAATTGTTTCACCGACGGTGATCTTGTCGCCGTTTTCGAGCGTTTCGCGTCTGATACGGCGGCCGTTGAGAAACGTACCGTTCCGCGAGTCGAGATCGTGGAGTACATATTCGGTCGAATTCTTCGCAACGTCGACAGTTGAAATAATACGGGCGTGCTGCCGGGAAACCTGTGTATCGTTGACACGCACATCCGCCTCGAGCGCGCGGCCCAAGATAACCTCTTCACGCTCCAGCGGGATCGGGACGGCGATCAGCTCACCGCTCAAAAACACAAGCGCAGGCTTAAGATCACGTCGTACTGTATTGGTGTCGTTCATAGACCGCAGGCCGGGGGGAAGCGCGCGCGCCAACAATTAGGATAACCTATTCTTTGCAACAATTTCCACAGTTTTCTGCGGCCTGATTTTTACGGAACTGCCTACGAAAGGGCGTAGATGGTTATTGCTGAATGATGAGTGACGGTTAGATTAACAGCTTTTCTCCTTTCACTCATCATCCAGAATTATTTATGTGCTATTCGACGGCTATAAAATCGACGCCCGTCAATTCGTCAGAAACCTGTATCGTCCTCGGCGTGAACTGATACTCCTTCGACCGAACGCTGGCTACATAAGTCTCACCGGCACGCACATCGTCAAATCGGTAATAACCGAACGAACTCGTCCTTGCCGATCGTATGACGCCGTTTGTATCCGTAAGCGTAACGAGTGCATTCCTCACGCCGCTGCCGTTTGCCGTCACCACCCGTCCAGATACACCGACATTTGCCGCCGTCGGAGCCAACGGAACGGCGATCGTCCAATTGGAGAACGACGAAATGCCATTGGCAGTACCCGTATTTGCAACCGTATCAACACAAGGCGAACCGGGACATTGATTGGCAACTGCAATGTTGGTCATGGATGGTAATAACTGTTTGTGGATCACGTACTGGCTTTCGGTACCCAACACGTCCGTTTGGTTGTAATTAAACACCAGATTCACAGTTATGCCGGTGCCCGTAAGCTGCCAGTAGCGCTGGATGGCCTGAGCACCGTTGATATTCGGCATCGGTCCCTGGATTCCGATAACCGTCAGATTGCCGCTTCCCGCCGTTGCATTGACATTTACCGGTGCATATCCCGATGCGGTGCCGACGGCAAATATAAAGGCTCCCGGGGCGGCGGGAAAATCCTTACGTAACGCGCCGTTGACAAAACCGGTGGTGCGCGCAAGCGAACCGGTGGTTGTAACTGTCAGGACATTTGCTCCGGTCGCCAGTGCGCCGCTGGTCAATGTCAAAACGCCCGGAACCGATGTGTTTCCGGCCAGCGTTGCTCCGGCGGCATTATTCAGTGTCAGGTTATTGTACGGGAAGACCGGGATCGTCTGTGCCGCGGTGCCGTTAAAGTTTATCGTATTTCCGATAACCGTCGGTGTGCCTGATCCGGGTGTAAATGTTCCGGCGATGCCGACAATACCCGCGGGCAAAGTCTTGTTGAAATTGCTGAATGTCAGATTGCCGTAGGTCCCGGCGAGAACGATTTGCCCGCCATCGCCGTAAACGACTGTGCCCGTCGGAGCGCTCGTTATCGAACCGCCGGCTACCAAAGTTCCGTTGTTTATATTCAATGTGCCTGTTCCGGCGCTGAGCGCTCCGGCGGTAAGAGTCAAAGTGCCGTTGACGGTTGCCGTACCGCTCAAAGTTACGCCGCTCGCATTATTGATTCGCAGCCCGCCGTAAGTTGTTCCGCTCAAGACCTGTGCGGCGCCTCCGACGTAGTCAACCAGCAAATTGGTCAGAGTCTTGTTTGTGATCGTATATTGGCTCAAAAAGTCCGCCGTTGCGGCTGTCCGGGTTACCCGAGCAGTCCCATTGCCCGTCAAAGTTCCGGTTCCTCCGATCACGGAGGCGGCCGCCGGATTCAACACTGCATTTGCGTTGACAGTTAAATTGCCGTTTACATTCGCATTATTATTCACCGAAAGTTGAGCCGCCGTGTTTGAATCGGTCAGATTGTTAAACGTCGGAACCGCACCGCCATAGATCTGCTGTGCCGCCGCGCCGTTGAAATTAAACGTACTCGTTCCGGCAGTAAAGGTGCCGCTCGAAAAATGGAAATCTTCGCCGAGATTTACGGTGCTCGAGCCCGCGGCAAGCGTTCCGCCCGCAATGCTAAGTTCGCCCGGTATTCCCACCGTACCGGAGAAATTGGTCGTCCCGCCTGTCAGACGAACTTCCGCTGCATTCAGAGGAAAAGTATTTGCACTGAAGGTTACGCCATTGACATTCACGATTCCGCCCGAAACGAACAAACCGCCGCCTTGCACGTCTGCATCGTTGCCCGAAACACCGGGTGAATTCAAAGTCAGCGTGCCATTTGAATGATGAATCGCTCCGCCGTTTTCAGTCGTCGTCGATCCGTTGCCGTTGCTGGTAAAAGAAACCGTAGATGCAACGGTCGTTGTTCCGCCGTTATTATTGTGATAGAGTCCGCCTCCATCACCGCTTGCGTTATTATCAGCATCGGCATCATTACCAGAAAATGTTGCCCTGGTGAGCGTATCAGTTACACCACCAGAAACGGCAATACCACCACCGTGAATATTGGAATTATTTTCCGTAACCGCGACGTTTGTAGTTGAACCGACATTCAGCACGCTCGGAGTTCCAGCATTCTGATTTGTCGCATTGATAAAGACGCCGCCGCCATCAGTTGTCGCGTTATTGCCCGTGATCGAACCGTTATCTATATTGATGGTGGTTTGGTTTGACGGCGTGACAGCCGCACGGAAAGCATGTGCGATTCCGCCGCCGTTGAGCGCATTATTCGGCTGAAGTGCGGCAACTCCGCCGATCGTGCAGTTTGTTACGTTGAGCGTCCCGCGATCACGGAAAACCGCACCGCCGTCGCCGCCGCCGCTGTTGTCGCTGTTGGCACGATTGTTTTGCATCGTGACGCCACTCAGCGTCAAAAATCTTGCTCCGCTGACGGTGTCATTGTCGCCCCAAACCGCGCCGCCGTCGTCGCGTGCGGTGTTTCCGCTCATCGTTCCGCCTGTAACCGTAATCGCTCCGCTAAAGGCCTTTAGCGCGCCGCCGTCATCGTGCGAAATGTTGTTACTGAAATTCGTATTTGTGATCGTTCCGACATTTGAGTCATGATTGGCGGCAATTGCGCCGCCATCAACGTCGAGTGCGGTGCCCGCGAAAACAGGTCCCGTTCGAGCTTCGTTCGAAGTAAATGTTGAATTTGCAACGCTCAAGGTTGCAGGTGTTGAAGCTAAAAAGGCGAGTGCTCCGCCCGGACCTGCTTTTCCGATATTGGTTGTTGCTGTAACCGAGGTGAAAGCAATTGACGCGAATTGATTAAAAACCCCGCCTGTATCGTGATCAGCCTGGTTGTTATTGATAGTTACGCTCGTCAAGGTCAAGGTGCCGCGAGTTGCACCGCCGAATCCGTCCATTCGAATTGCGCCACCACGGGCAAAATTTGCCGTCGCAAATCCCATATTCCAATCTTCACGCACATTGCCGCTTTGAATCGTCAGATTCGACATTGTCACGTCGATACCCGTACTTCCGCCGAATCCGCCGCCAAAAATGCCGTCCATTCCAATATCGAAAACACGGTCGGTCGTTACACCCGTCGAAGATGAGGGCGCAAATGTTCCCGCCGAAATTGTGTTTCCGCCTGCTGCACCCATAATTGTTACATCGTTATTGTCCGATGAATTCGGCGTTAAGCACAGGTCCTCGGTGGCGTTTATCGAACAGAAAATATCTAAATCGCCCGACGACGCACTGTTGTCACCGAACCCGTCGTTATCCGCTTTTCCGGTCGAAAGCGTGATGTTAATTCCGCTGTTGATCGTGATTGTATCATTTCCGGTGAAACGGTTGGCTTCCATGATCGCCGCACGTAAAGTACACGGATTACCGGCTAACGTGCTGGCGCAAACGCCGTTACCGGGATTGTTGTCGGGCGCGTCGCCATTGCTGGTAACATTGAAGGTTGCCTGCGGTGCGGTCAGAAACGTTGAGACTTCAGCTTTCCCGCTTTGCAAAACCAACAGGTCCTTGTCGCCGTCAAAGTTAAAGCGTCCGGCGATCGCCAAAATCGGCGAACTTTCCAGGCGGAATTTAACCGATTGACGCCTTCCGACGTATGAAACTCTTTCGCCCGTTTCTGATTCGGCAATCGCCATCGGCAACACGTTAATTTCGTTGTTGTCCGAATCTAAAACGATCAGATCTTCGCCCGAATTGCTCAAACGTCCGCTGGTTAAAATCGCGTTTGATGAGGCCAACGCACTCGGAACCGCGCCGAAAAATTGATCGTATTCTGACCAGGTTTGATTATCTGATACAGGCAGCGGAGCAGGTTCACGCAAATCTTCATTGCTCAGTTGCTTCAAGATCCGTTGCGGAATAGGAAAGCCTTTCGCTTGATAATCACGAACCTGACTGGCAAGATGTTCTTTTTTTGTAACGGGTCGCGTATCCAAATCACCGCGCGAAAGGATGTGAATCGTTCCGCTGTCGTCCAATGCTGCAATTTCCGGACGGAATTCACGGTCAGGCACAAAATCGCCGACAACCATTGACCTGACCCCGAAGCCTTGCGGCAGATGGCCGACTTCGTTTTTGTCGTCGCTGCCTGAAATTATAGAAATTTGATTGCCGTTTCCGACCGCAATATCCGTAAACGTATTCGTGTCCAATTGTCCGATCGCGATCGTTTCAACGTCGTTAGCCAACGAAATTCGACTCGGCTCGCGGCTTAAAATATCGCCAAAACCCCGGTATATCAACACTTCGCTGCCAACGCCGATAATTACGTCCGGCAAACCGTCAAGCCGGTTCACATCGCCGCCGATCATCGTATTGATCTTGCCGTTAAGACCAATCTCTCTGGTATTTACAAATCCGCCGGTTCCATCGCCTGCGATCAGGTAGATCGTGCCTCCGCCTTTCGCTGCGGCGATAATATCGACGCGGCTGTCGCGGTCAAAATCTCCTGAAAGCAGGAAATCCGGACTGATCGGTAATTCGATCGATCGCTCTTCCTGCCGGAATGGAGAAATAAAACGGAGGTCTCTGATCGCCTCAAACGCTTCCTGAGTCTTCGGTGCAAAGGCGTTGATATCTCCCATTTGAATAGAAATGCCATTTTCCCGTCCGGTAATAAGATCATTTATCCCGTCGCCGTTGAGATCGGAAACGATCATCGAAACCGCGGGAGAATTTCGAAGACTTCCCTCTGAGGGAATCTCAAACGCACCATTGAGTTTAAGATACTCATTACCCTGTGGGCTGCTCTTCAATTCCTGCGCATTCAGAAGTGAACCGCAAAACACGATGGCAATAATGAGGCAAAAATATCTTTTCATCGAAACACAGGCACTCTTTTTCATTTTTTCTCTCCTTGATCAAATCCAATATCCTTTATTCAAAACTATCTCAATACAAACCGCCTAAAGCCGCCTTGCTCTCAACTTCTCGGCGGAAAAACGCCTTGCAGCGCAATACAAAAATTCAGCGTCAGGTATGGCATCAAATTATTATGCGGCTGGCTTCCGCCCTGTAGCCCGACCGCGGTCGCACCCATAGCCCCATTCGGTCCCGTCGCATTATACGGCCTCGAGTTTGAGCGTCCCCCGACATTGCCAACCGGCGTATCAGTCGGCGGGATAAAAGCAGTCGGACGGGCGATTTCCCCATGATTATGGGCCGGCATCTCCGTCGTTTGGAGGGTTACACTTGCCGAGCCGGCCGTTTCGCCGATATCGCGCAAACTCAATCCCGGCCCCTGGCCCCAAAACATCGGGGCGATTCCCTGGAAATTCGGAAGGGCAAAATTGGATTGGCCATTGCCGCCATAGGTCGTCCCCAACAATGAAAAAAGCGCCGTATTCTGCGAGAGAGGCAACAATTGTCCGTTGCAAAACGCCCAGCCCCGCGGGGCGAAGTTGCACCCCAATATTCTTATTTCAGCAACAAATGGATCTGACATTCTTCTAATCCTCCTGATTTAATTCGGCGAAGGGAATATTCCCTGAAGCGCGATGCAAAAGTTGATCGTTAAAAAGGGCTGCCTGTTCTCATGCGCCTGGCTGCCCCCGCTATTCGTAATCGCCCCAGCATTCATCGCCGCATTGGCCGGGTTTGTGTTATAAAGCGTGGAATTATCCGCAACCTGCCCCCAAAACGCGCTGTTCCCCGAGGTTTGCGCACTTGCCGTATCCGGGAAGGTCGCCTGCATCGTGTGGTTGTGGGTCGGCATTTCGGCCGTGGTGAGCGTATGCACCTCCTCTCCGCCGCGCTGTCCCAAAGAAAAACTATTTCCAAAATGCAAAGGAACTCGCCCCCGCAGATCGGGTAACGCGAAAGTTGTCACCCCATTGCCGCCGTATGTCGTACCAAGCAGCGAAAAAAGCGCCTGGTTCTGATTGATCGGCAATAGCTGCCCATTGCATTGAGCCCACCCGCGCGGCGCAAAGCCAAAACTCATCATCCTGATCTCACATAAAAACGGTTCCGACATTCCAATTTTCTCCTATGTCTTTTTAACCCAAATCTACATTCTATCTATCTAATCGCATTCCAGTTCGGTTTAAGTCGGACTCGGGAAAATACCAAAGAGCGATATGATAAAGCTCACGCATAGAAAGGGCTGTACATTTTCGTGCGGCTGGCTTCCGCCTGTGTTCTGTATCGCCGCCGCATTCATATTTATCTGCGGCGGTGTGAGTGCGTATGCCAACGCCGTCGCATTTTGCGACGGAACCGCATTCGCCGGACTCGCGCTATTGCCCGGACCGGAATTGCAGCCGGCCGGATGGTTATGCGTAGGAATTGTATTTGTCGTAAGCGTTACCGTTTCCACGCCGCCCGTTTCCGCAAGGATGTAGTTTCCGCTTCCGCCGCCGCCCGTGAGTTGCCCCATGTGGATCGGAACCCGGCTTTGCAGATTTGGTAGTGCAAATGTTGATTGCCCATCCCCGCCGTAGGTCGTTCCGATCAAGTTAAAAAGCGTTTCATACTCAGAGATCGGCAATAATTGACCCGAACAAAACATCCAGCCCGCCGGAGCAAAGTTTCCGCCAAACATCCTTATTTCCCCAACAAATGGATTACCCATAAAAACCTCCTAAATTTTTTGCACCTCGTCACGCCGTGGCAGCATTCGTTTGGCTGTTCACCGGCCGCTGCCAAAGCTGATACATTCCCTCATCGCTGATTGGTTCAAAGCCCAGCCGCTCAAAAAGCGTCTGTGAGGGATTAAAGCTCTCTAGATATATCGTTACCGGTTTTGCTGCAGCCTGCAAAATATCAGTTAGAATCCTTGTCCCGATTCCCCTGCTGCGATACTCCGGCAAGATCGAAATATCGATTATCCTGATCTCGTCATCGAGCTCGCTGGTATAAAGACGCCCTACTTTTTCCGTATTGTAAATTATTATCTGAAAATTGCCGTTCGGATACTTGGTGACGTAATGCTGCCGTTGGGCCTCAAACTGCATTGTTAGGAAGGCACTTCTCTGGGTTTCGTTCCAGGGAGCTAACACCATTTCATCAGCGCGCGTTGTTGAATATAACGCCTTTAGAAAGGCATCGTCTGAACTGTTAACCTTGGAAAAGGTCAAATTCATTTAGATTCCTCTAAATCAAAACCGCTAACAAGAAAGAACCTCTAGAGATAAGGAAACTCCACGATTTGAACACAATTGGCTCGATTTTGCAACCCTTTTCGGTTAGCGACCGCCTCCGCGAGCAAGCACTGAAACGAAATGAATTTTATGAGACACCTCTGCTTTCAAACCGATATACGAGAAATGCCTTGCATTTATTTTCACTATTCGGTAACTTTTTCGTGGAGTGCCAAGAGAGACCACTATGAAAATATCGAGAAGATCGTTTGTAATATTGGGTGGGGCGACCGCGGTCGCAACCTTGGGTCTACCGGTCGGGGTTATGGGTCAGAAAACGGAGGTGGATACCCTTTCGTTGCTGTCGGCGGACCGTTTCCGAACCTATATCGGCACTGAGTTTCAGATCTCCGGCGAGGGGACGACTTTCTCAGCAACGCTGCTTGACGTCAAGGACTACGCAACCAAAACGGGGGAGTGTTTTTCGCTCGATTTTAAGGCTAATATAAGAAACCCGGGACAGCAGCGATACCAGCTTTCGCATTTTGCGCTCGGAGATTTCGACTTATTGATGGTTGGCCATCAAAGTAGTCGCAAAACGAGCCTGCTGGTTGCGACGATTAACAGGCTCTAGCTTTCCAATAATCGGTTAAAGACGGCCTCGTAAGTGTATCCGTTTGCGTCCTGAGCGACGGGCACGAGGAAGATCGATCCTTCGCCGAGTTTTTCATGGCTTAGGTTGTAAAGCCGCTGTTCCAGAAAATGATCGCCGGGGCCAGAAAATATTAATGAAAATACCTCCTGATTTGAGGTCAGTTTCCTTTCGGTAACTTCCACGAGCTTTAATTCCATCTGCGTATCTTCGATCCGAAAGGTTGAAGTTACCTGCGACCTAAAATCTTCGTAACCCAAAGTATCCATTATTGTTTCCACTCCATTTCCAAGTACATTCCATCCTCGGACGTAAATTCAAATCCGTGTTTTTGATATAGCCTGATCGCCCCCGCATTTTGCGAGAACACTTGCAGGTAAATCTTCTCAGACACTTTTTTTAAACCTTCTAAGCAAAAACTTCCGATGCCTTTGCCGCGCATTGGGCTGAGAACCGATATTTCCACGAGCCTCGTGCAGTCCGTCGATCGATCGGTCAGCATCCGGCCAACGGGCGCGCTGTCAGATTCGATAATGAAATTTTCGGCGTTCGGATAGTTACCAGAATAGCTTTGTTTTTGAGCGTTATATTGAATTTTCATCAACTGCAGGATCTGCGGCTCAGGAAGCCCGGTGAGCCTCAATTCGTCGCCTCTCACGTCCACAAACAACTCGATCAGGAATCGCTCATCGGCCTGCGTCGCTTTTCTCAGGACAGGTGTCTGCATTCCACCAATAATTGTCGATTCGCCGCGCGCCTGTCAATCCGATGGCATTACTTCGCCTTGCTTTTTGCAAGGTTGGACCCGGCCCCTGTTTTTTCACTATCCATGGGTTTGGACCTAAGAACAAACGCTCTAGAGAATTTTGGGGAGTTATTCGCTAAACTACTCTGGATGAACGAAGCAGTAAATGTGATCGGCGGCGGATTAGCTGGTGTCGAATCGGCGTGGCAAGCGGCGAAGATGGGGGCGAAAGTTCGCCTGTACGAGATGCGGCCCGTCGTCGAGACGCCCGCTCATCGGACAGATCAACTGGCTGAGATCGTGTGTTCGAATTCTCTAAAGACTGATGAGCCGGGCAGCGCGCCGTACCTGTTAAAGGAAGAATTGCGTCGCGGCGGTTCGATGGTGCTTGAGGTTGCTCACGCGACGCGGGTTCCAGCGGGTGCGGCTTTGTCAGTCGATAGAATCAAATTTGCCGAGATGATAACGGAACGGGTCGAGGCTCACCCAAATATCGAGATCATTCGCGAAGAGGTGAAGACAATTCCTGAGGACGAGATCACGATCATCGCGACCGGGCCGCTCACAAGCGACGCGTTGACCGCCGAGATAATGCGCTTTACGGGCGACGATCAGCTTTATTTTTACGACGCCATCGCCCCGATCGTGGCGGCGGATTCGATAGATATGTCGGTGGCGTTCAAGGCTGCGCGCTATGGCAAGGGTGGCGACGATTACATAAATTGTCCGATGTCGCCAGACGAATATGCGGTGTTTTATGACGCCCTGATCGGTGCGAAATCGGTGCCTCTCAAGCGATTTGAGGACACGCATTGGTTCGAAAGCTGCCTCCCGATCGAGGAAGCCGCCCGCCGTGGAGTCGATACTCTGCGATACGGGCCGATGAAACCGCGGGGTTTGCCCGATCCAAAGACCGGCCGCGAGCCTTGGGCTTGCGTGCAGCTACGGCAGGAAAATATGATGGCTGACGCTTACGGGCTCGTCGGATTTCAAAACCACCTTCGTTACGGCGAGCAGGAGCGTGTCTTGAAGCTAATCCCGGGACTTGAGAACGCCGAGTTTTTGCAGTTTGGTCAGATACATCGCAATACATTTATCAATTCGCCAAAGATAATAAATGAGTCTTTAGAAACGCGTGCCAACCCGCGTTTGTTCTTCGCCGGCCAGATCACGGGCGTTGAGGGATATGTCGAATCTGTCGCGACGGGCTGGCTCGCCGGGATAAACGCGGTGCGAGTTTCGCAAGGCATGGAAATGTTGACTGCACCCTTAACGTCTGCAATCGGAGCTCTATGCCGATACGTTTCAAACGTCGAGACCAAGAATTTCCAGCCAGTGAATATAACATTCGGCCTGCTCGAACCGCTGCCCGTCGAATTGCGTAAGAAATATCGCAACAAACAAGAACGGCATTCGATACAGGTTGAGCGAGCGTTGGTTGATTGGGATGCATGGCTGGCGGAATTTTACCGCAGAGACGCAAAAACGCAGAGAATCTAAAATGGACCTTACTGCACTTTTGATAATCCTTGCGATATTCATCGTCGCCGTGCTGTATTCCTCAGTCGGGCATGGCGGGGCTTCGGGGTATTTGGCGGTGATGGCGTTTTTGGCGGTGGCGCCGGAGGTGACGCGGCCGACGGCATTGCTGCTCAACGTTTTTGTGGCGTCGATCGCGGCGTTTCAGTTTTATAGGTCGGGGCATTTTTCGTGGCGGCTGTTTTTGCCGTTTGCTGTGACGTCGGTGCCGGCAGCGTTTTTGGGCGGCATGATCGTATTGCCGACGACGGTTTATAAGATAATGCTCGGCGGCGTTCTGATCCTTGCGGCCGCACGGCTGGCCTGGAAGTTTGCAAACGAGGCCGAGATCAAATCTCCGCCGATATGGCTGTGCTTGGTGATAGGTGCGGTCATCGGCCTTCTGTCGGGGCTGGTCGGTGTCGGCGGCGGCATTTTCTTGACGCCAATTTTACTGCTGATGAATTGGTCAGAGACCAAAGGTGCGGCGGGCGTTTCGGCAATGTTTATCCTGGTCAATTCGATCGCCGGCATTGCAGGAAATTATGCACAGGTCACGACCCTGCAATCGAATGTATGGACCTGGATTGCCGCCGCGGTCGTCGGGGGCATTATCGGTTCTACGTTGGGCTCGAAAAAGTTTGATTCGATCACGCTGCGGCGTGTTTTGGCGGTTGTGCTGTTGTTAGCTGGTGTTAAGTTAATTTTTGTATAGAGAGTGAACCACCCCGTCCGCGAAACGCGGCCACCCCTCCTTCGTAAGGAGGGGAGCTTTTAATTTTTGTGTAGGCATATTTTCAATCGATTCGGTAATCCAATAGTCGGTTAAATGAAAGTTGTTTTCTCCATATTCCTTACGCTTGGTTTTTGCGTCGGTGCTTTGGCCCAGTCGGGACGCACGAAGCCGAGCCCGACGCCGACACCGAATTCGATCAGCGGGCCCTCTGTTGTAACAACGCGGCCTCCTGAGCCGGTGCCACGGCCCAACCCGCTCGTCAAAGCTACACCGACACCGACACCTAAGGGCGACCCGGACGAGATTATCAAGGTCGATTCCGTTCTGGTGCCGATACCCGTGTCCGTGTTGGATGCGAATGGACGCTCGGTAACGAATCTGAAACTTACTGATTTTGAACTAAAGATCGACGGCAAGATTGTCGAGGTCGGTGACTTGGCCCGAAGCGAGACGCCCGTCCGGCTCGCGATGCTGTTTGATAATTCGTCGAGTGTTTTGGTCGCCCGCGATTTTGAAAAAGAGGCGGCCGTGCGATTTTTTCGCCGCGTGATACGCCCAGAGAAAGACAAGGCGGCGTTGTTCTCGGTAGCCGATTACACACGGCTCGAACAGCCGATTACGTCTAACGTTTCCTTGCTCACGCAGGCGATCGAACTGTTTCCGGAACCGACCGGCGCAACGGCACTGCTCGACGGCATTATTGAGGTCGCGGAGTATTTAAAATCTTCCCCTGGTCGGCGCATAGTCGTTATTGTATCGGACGGTGAGGACACATACAGCGATCCGAAGACGTCGCTCGAAGGTGTCGTTCGCACATTGCAGGTGAACGACTGTCAGGTTTATGTGGTGAAAACAAAGGACTTTGAGAATTACAAGCGGACGGGTGTCCGCGGCGGCAACGCTAACATCCGTGCTCTTGCCGCTGAGCGACGAATGATGGAGATAACGCAACAGACGGGCGGAGCGGTCTATTCGCCGATCGACGAAAACGAACTAAAAGCTGCATTCGACCGCATATCAGCCGAGCTTTCGCAACAGTATATCCTGAGCTATTACCCCGACAACGAGACTGATAAACCCAGCGCATTTCGGGAGATTTCAGTTACGGTCAAGGCCAAACAGAATCTCTCCGTGAGGACACGGAAAGGGTATTACGTACCGAAACGATGAAACATCGGGGCGAGCAATTAGAAAGTTCTCTTAGGTGGTTGTCTCTACTTTTGATCTCTTTTGCCGCGTGGGCGGTGGTGGCTGGCTGTTCAACTGCTCCGCCGAATACTCAAACGACCGAGTCTAATACTATTGCTGTCAATACCATAGAATCTCCGAAAGACGAGTCGCGCAACGTAGTTAATGGCTATCCGGGTCGTTCAGTGGACATCGCATCGCTACCGCAGCGTCGAACTGGCTTTTTGCCTAAGTCTCCAGCCGACTTTCGAGACAGAAACTTTGATCCTCTTCACAATAAATGGTACGGAAAGTTTCTTCATGCCCTGAATCAAAAATCTTTATTAATTGGAACCGACGACCAGGAAGACTTTGAGACATATCGTTTCATCTGGTTGCGCACTTTTGATCATCCGATCATTGTGCATGTCTCTCGATACGGCAGGAGTTTCCAACTAAATTCCGTGGAAAGCGATGGCAGAGGCGGTTATGAACCTGGAAAGTTGCTTCGCACCGATCGGAACACTTTTGAAAAAGAAGAATGGTGTCATTTGGTCAAACTTTTGAACGAAGCTAACTTTTGGTCAATGCCCTCAATTGAGGATGATTCAGGTGGATATGACGGTTCACAGTGGATTCTTGAAGGCGTTAGGGGCGACCGTTATCATGTAGTCGACAGATGGACGCCGCGTGAAGGGCAATACCGACAGGCTTGCCTGTACTTACTTGTGCTTTCGGGCCGAGATATAGAAAAAATGGGAGGAGATCTCTACTGATTGTGTTAGACGAATCTGTAAATCAATTCCTCCAGCACCTCAAATACGAGCGTAATTTGAGCCCGCATACGCTGCGGAATTACGCGAGCGACCTCGAGCAGTTTAAGGAGCATTTGTTCGCCGTCGAAAAGCGTGCCGATATGCCGGTGGCGGAGATCGACCGCCTGACGATCCGCGAATGGATGGCTAATCTCCACGGCGATCATAAGAAAACTTCGGTTGCGAGAAAGCTGGCGAGTTTACGCACTTTCTTCCAATTCCTGGTCCGCGAGGGCAAGCTCGAATCCAACCCGGCAAAGCTCGTCGCCACGCCCAAGATCGAGCGCAAGCTGCCCAATCACCTCACGATCGAGGACGCCGTGCGGTTTATAGAGACACCGGATGTCACGACCGATCTTGGCCGCCGCGACCGTGCGATCATCGAATTTCTCTATGCGACGGGCATCCGCGTTGGCGAATTGGTCGGGATAAATCTCGCTGACGTCGATTTTCGCGAAAAGATGGTCCGCGTCACCGGCAAGCGCAAAAAACAGCGGATCGTGCCGTTTGGCGAGCCCGCTTTACAGGCCGCCTTGCTTTATTTGGAAAAAACGCGAGGCGTGTTTTTGAATAACTGCCCTCCGGCGGACCGCGATGTTCAGGCTCTGTTCCTTAATTATCAAGGCACGCGGATCACGACCCGCTCCGTCGGCCGCCTCATAGATAAATACATCAAACAGTGCGCCGATATCCACGATATTTCGCCGCATAGCCTGCGGCACACATTCGCCACGCACCTGCTCGATCAAGGTGCCGATCTTCGCGATATACAAGAGTTGCTCGGCCACGCCCGCCTCTCAACGACGCAGATTTACACGCAGGTCTCGATGGAAAAGATGATCGAAGTTTATGACAAGGCGCATCCGAAGGCCTAGCGATATCGAGCAGGTTTCGTTTATAATTTTCCAGTCAAATCTTCGCTTTTTTGAGTCCTAATTTTATGAAAAAGATCCAATGGTTTCTAGTTGTCGTACTCTCGTTTTCGGCGGTCGCGTTTTCGCAAGACAAGCTCCTGACGCTTGATGATATTTTTAGCCCTGATCCGGCTAAACGCGTGCGATTTAGCGGGTCTCCTGTGATGGTGCAATGGTCGCCCGACGGTAGATCTTTTAAGCAGATCGTGGGCGGCAAAATGATGCGCGTCGATGCGGTTACCGGACAGGCCGTGCCCTATTTTGACAGCGGTTCGCTTGTCGCGGCACTGACAAAGGCAGGCATCAAGTCGGACGACGCGAATGCGCTCGCCAATTCGCCGCTCCTACAATTCAACTCGGACGAAAGCGGCATTCTCATCAACAACGCCAACGACCTATGGTATTTCGATACGTCGGCGAGGACGCTTAAACGCTTGACCAATGGCCGTGACGAGGAGAAAGAAGCCGATTTTAGCCCCGACGGAAAATGGATAAGCTTTGTCCGCGACAACAACCTATTTGTCGTAGATATCGCAAAAGCTAACGAAAAACAGCTCACCCGCGACGGCCGCCAGGGTGACAAGGCCATCTATAACGGCTATCTCGATTGGGTTTACGAAGAGGAACTTTACGGTCGCGGGCAAAAACGTGGTTATTGGTGGTCGCCGGATTCGACGCGAATTGCGTTTCTCCGGCTTGATGAGTCGCCCGTACCGAAGTTTATCATTACCAATGACATTCCCGTCGATCAGGAGGTTGAGACGACTTTCTATCCCCAAGCGGGTGACCCAAATCCAATCGTAAAGCTAGGCATCGCAGACGTTAACAAATCTACCTTCGTACCCAATGCAGGACGAATACCGAGAATTGGCGATAGGCTGCCGCCTGCCTTGTTGCGTCTTGGTGACGCGGTAAGGTTTGTAGATACATCGGCGTACAAAAGTGATGATCTGTTGATCGCCCGCGTTGCGTGGTCGCCGGACAGTAAGGCACTGACTTTCCAGGCTCTGAACCGCGAACAGACGTATCTCGACCTGAACGCCGCCTCGATGGATGGCAAAACCCGCAAAATTCTGACCGAGACGACTCCGACTTGGGTCGAGGTCTATGACAATCCCTTTTTTTTACAAGACGGCACGGGCGTATGGCAGTCGGCTCGAAACGGATGGAGGCACCTGTACCTATATACCAGCAGCGGTCGGCTCGTGCGGCAATTGACGAGCGGTAAATGGGAGGTGCGAACGGTTTACGGGGTTGACGAGAGTAACGGCTGGGTCTATTTTTCGGCGACAAAAGATTCGCACATCGCCGAGAATATCTATCGCGTCCGACTTTCAGGTGGCGAACCCGAACGCTTGACTCGTGGCGACGGGTGGCACGCCGCATCGTTTAATAAGGCATTTTCGCACTTTGTCGAGAACTGGAGCGATGCGGCGACACCGACGCAGACGCGGCTCTTTCGGGCAGACGGCTCGCTTGAGCGTGTAATCAATGACAATAACGTTTCTATTTTGAAGGATTATAGACTGAGCCGGCCCGAGTTTCTAAATGTCTCGACCCGCGATGGTTTTGTGATGGAAGCGATGATGATCAAGCCGCCGGATTTTGACCCGTCGAAAAAATATCCCGTATTCCAGTTCACATACTCGGGCCCGCACGCTCCGTCGGTCGCTAACCGCTGGGGCGGAAATCGCGGTATGTGGTTCCAAATGCTGGCGCAAAAGGGCTACATTATTTGGGTTTGCGACAATCGCAGTGCAAGCGGCAAAGGCGAAGAATCGGTTTGGCCGATATATAAGCGATTGTACGAGCTTGAGCTTCGGGACCTTGAGGACGGGTTGAATTATCTTAAATCGCTGCCGTATATCGACGGCTCGCGAATCGGGATTCATGGCTGGAGCTACGGCGGTTCGATGACCTCTTATGCCCTAACACATAGCAAATCGTTTAAGATCGGCATCGCCGGCGGTACGGGAACGGATTGGCGCCTGTACGATTCGATCTACACTGAACGCTATATGATGACCCCCCAAAATAATCCAGACGGTTACGACCGCACATCGATCGTAAAGGCCGCTAAAAACCTATCCGGGCGTCTTCTGCTCATACACGGCCAAATCGATGACAACGTCCATATGCAAAATACGACGCAACTCGTCTACGAACTCCAAAAAGCGGACAAGCAATTCGACCTTATGTATTACCCGACCGCACGCCACGGGCTGACAAACCCCGCGCAGGTCAAGCATTGGTACACAATGATGACGGATTTCATCCTTAAGAATCTGTAAGCTCTTTAATCTAAAGCTTTAGTTTTGTCAGTAGATCGTCGCGGTTAATTTGAAGATGCGAGGCAATGTCGTCGAGGATTGACGAAAGCGTTCCGAGTTTGATCGGGTCGTGGTTCGGAATCGTGACGTGATGCGTGCCGTTTTCGGCGGTTGTCATGCGGATGACTTCCCGTTTGGCGACTGATTTCATATCCGAAAGCGCGCAAGGCTTTGACCATTCGGACGCCAGAGACATCTCTGGGCAATCTCATGCGGCGATCACCTCTTCACTTACAAAATGAAGCCGGATCATTTTTGGTTTTTCGCCCGATTCAAAATGACAATCTACGGCGTCCCGAATGTTGGAACGCAAAGCGGCAAGGTCGTCAGCTTCTGTAAAGATCGACTCCCCGAGAGCTCTTGCCGTATAACCGCCCTCGATAGCGTCCTCGACCAGAAATATGATCTCATTCATAAACACGGATTATATCAAAACTGCGAAGAAGCCAACAGAGGAATCTTTCCGTGGTTCGATCGGACGCTTTCGGCTTGCCGTCTCAGGTAGCGCGCCAGTCGGCGATGTCGTCAGGCGTATCGATGTCGATGGCCGCATTCTCCATTAAGACGGTTAGAACGCCTTCCGAATCGTTACGGATGAGGTCGCGGGCACCTTTGTCGCCTTCGAGGCGGAGAAGGTCGTCGAATTTTGCTCGTGAGAAAAGGGCCGGGACGCCGCTGGTGTCGCCGTATCGTGCCGCCACGATCGGTGATCGCAAATCGATAAACGCGGAAATTAGTCGCGCTAAGTCGCCGGATGTAACGTGCGGTTGGTCGCATAGCGTAATGACGACCGCTTCGACTTCGGCGTCGATGTCCAGAATCTGTCTGACGCCCGACTTGATCGATGAACTCATCCCCGATTGCCATTTTTCGTTTACGCAGATGCTGAGCGGCAGGCAATTGAGTTCGGACGTCGAACGCTCAATCTCGGCTCCGAGCACCGCGATGATCGGGCGGCATAACGTCTCGGCGAGAGTCTCGGCCGAAATCCTCAAAAGCGTCTTTCCCTGAAATTTCAAAAGCTGTTTGGGGCGGCCCAAACGTCTCGAGCCGCCGGCCGCAAGGAGGATCGCGCCGACCTTTGGTTCATTGCTTGCGGTCATAGATCGAGCCTTGACGGTCGCGGAGGTGGCCGCCGTTACGCGTTTTCAGCACACTCTGGATCTCGCCGATGATCGAGAGGGCGATACTCTCGGGCGTATCGGCACCGATGTCGAGACCGACGGGTGCGTAGAGGCGGGCGAGCTGAGCGTCCGAAAATCGTTCACCACTTGACGCGATTTCCTCAAGCAACTGCTCGGTGCGGAGTTTCGGGCCCAGAGCTCCCACGTAAAAAACGTCGGACTTGAGCATCGGCGGCAAAATAATGCGGTCGCGGGCGTAATTATGCGTCATTATCACAGCAGCAGTTCGATTGTCGGCATTGACCGGGACAAGCGACTCATCCGAACTCAGAAGGACAATATTTTTAGCGGTCGGAAACCGGGCGTTAGTCAAATAAGCCGGGCGATGATCGTGAACGGTTACCTGCCAACCGATTTCCGCCGCGATCCGTACGAATGGCGCGGCGTCGGCTCCGGCGCCATAGAGGAGGATGGCGATCGGAATCTCGACATTTGGTGAGGCTTCGCGACTTTCGTAGGCGGCTCGCATTTCGCCGATCAGCGGACTGTGCTTGCCTACCGGCTCAAGCGAGATCTCGATAACGCCGCGGCAGCCCATGTTCATACTGAAAACTGAATTTTCGTCGCCGGTGGTGTCGTAAGTGAAAACTTCGGGTTCGCCGGTCGTGAGCACTTTCTTGGCCCGTTCGAGCACATCGGCTTCGAGACATCCGCCCGAGACTGTGCCGACAGTATCGCCATTCGCGAGCATCAGCATTCGGGCGCCCGGTAAACGGTATCCGGAGCCGCGAACGTCAACGACGGTCGCGAGTATGGCCCGATCATCGTCCCCAAATGACGCAATCGCATTCAAAATTTCGATGATCTCTTTCATTCGATAGAAAAATCGCGGCTCGTATATCCAAGCCGCGCAAATCAAACTCAACCTCGATCAAGCCGCTATTCCGGACAGGCTGCGCCGTTCGCAACCCACTCGTTCATCTTTTTCATAAAATCGGCCTTAGACATTGGTGGCGGTGTTCGCCCGTTGCCGGGATTCCACGCCCACAGCACTATGGGGTCGGTCGCGAGATGAACCACGGCGTCTTTCACGGTCTTTTTCCCGCCGTTTTGCATCGGATCTTTCATATTGCGGCAAAGTTGACCGGCGGTTACGCCCTGAAACGACATCTTGTGTTCGGCACCGGGCATGTGCCAGTCGGGTGCGCCTGGCGGAAGGCCGTCCCCATCCAGATTGATATCCTGGTGACAGGTCGCGCATTTTAATTCTGCAACCCCGCGGCCGTCCGGCCCACGTTTGACGTCCATTGTGTGGGGCGTCATCGCGTCGCCCTGCGTCGGGCCGTCACCGGCAGGATGACAATTAGCACATCTCGCCGAGAAAAATACCTTGACCGCTTCGTTGAAAGCGGTGCGTGCCTTTGCCGCATCTGGTTCCAAGGAGATCGTTTCGGTAGTGAGGGTCGATGCCTCGACGCGGACCAGGCGATCGGACCGGCTGGAATAAACAAAAACGGCGAACAACAACCCTACGGCCAAGATGACGCCCAGCTTGAGGCTCGATATATTTCTAAATGTTAAACCCATTACGTTTTTCCGGCCAGATCAGCAGGCTTGATCGGCAGACTCCGCACGCGTTTGCCCGTCGCGGCAAAAATTGCGTTTACCATGGCCGGAGCGATCGGCGGCGTGCCTGGTTCGCCGACCCCACCGTGTTTCTCGGTGCTTGGGACGATATAGACCTCGACCTTTGGCATCTCGTTCATCCGCAGCATCTTGTAATCATTAAAATTCTTCTGCACGACGCGTCCGTCCTTGATGGTGATCTCACCGTAAAGAGCAGCCGTCAGGCCAAATACCACAGAGCTTTCCATCTGGGCGGCAACCGTATCGGGGTTGACGATCTGACCGCAATCGGCCGCACAAACAACCCGATTGACCTTTACCTTGCCGTCCGCACCAACACTCACCTCGGCGACGTGTGCGACATAACTGCCAAAGCTTTCGGCCACTGCGATGCCGCGGCCCGAGCCCGCCGGCAGCTTGGTGCCCCAGCCGGCTTTTTCGGCCGCTAGTTTGAGAACGGTTGCATAACGCGAACCTGGTTCGAGCAGCGACAGCCGATATTCGAGCGGGTCTTTGCCCGCAGCTCCGGCCAATTCGTCCATAAAACACTCGACGGAAAACCCGGTGTGAGAGCTGCCGACCGAACGCCAAAATCCAACCGGCACGCCGGTATCGACCCGGACCCAATCGCATTGGAAGTTTGGAAAAGTGTACGGCACGTTGTGAGCACCCTCGAACGACGAATCATCGAGTTGGTCGTCCTTTAGATTAAATCCAAACGACGGCCCGACCCGTAACATGATCGCGTCATTGACGACGCGGTGATGCCAGAAAACGGGCTTGCCGCTCGCGTCGACGCCGGCAGACATCTTGTTGTACGTTCCGGCACGATAAAAATCGTTCTGCATATCGTCCTCGCGGGTCCAAATGACCTTGACCGGTTTTCCGGCGGCTTTTGATAGAAGTGTGCCGTCGACAACATAGTCCAACTCGAAACGCCGTCCAAACCCGCCGCCGAGCAGCGTGGTATTGACCTTTACCTTGTCAACCGGCAAGCCGGCGACTTTGGCGACCGTTCCCTGCACGGCCATCTGAGCCTGGATGCCGCCCCACACCTCGGCGCCGTCAGCTCGGACGTCGGCCGTAAAATTCATCGGCTCCATCGTCGCGTGGGCGAGAAAGGGTGCCCAATATACAGCCTCGATTGTCTTTGCGGCTTTGGCTTTACCGGCGACGACATCGCCGATCTTTTTGGCTTCGAGGCCTTTCTTATTGACCGCGGCGTCGGAGAACGACTTCATAATAGTCTCACTCGAGACGGTCGCCATTGGACCATCGTCCCAGGTTACCTTCAAGGCCGATCGGCCTTTTCGAGCGTTGACATAATTGTCCGCAATGACGCCGACACCGTAGCCAAGCGGGACTACGTGCGTTACACCCTTGACCGCCTTGGCGGCTGTGTCATCGACTGTCTTGACCTTGCCGCCGATGACCGGCGAACGCATAATGGTCGCGTACAGCATCCCCGGAACCTTAACGTCTATCCCGAAAATAGCCGAACCGTTGACCTTTTCAGGCGAATCAAGGCGTTTGACCGGCTTGCCGATATATTTGAAATCCTTTGGGTCCTTAAGCTTAGGCTTTTCGGAAGGCGTGATCTTGGCAGCAGCCTCAAGCAGCTCGCCGTAAGCGATGCTCTTGCCCGATGCACTGTGCATAACCTTTCCGCTTTCCGCCTTACAGGTGTCGGGTGAGACGTTCCACGACGCCGCAGCCGCCGCGACCAGCATCTCGCGGACCTGAGCCGAAGCTTGACGGAGCGGATTGAAAAATCCTTTGACGCTCGAGCTGCCACCCGTCGCTTGCATACCCATCATCGGATTGATGAATGCCTTGTCGGGCAGGCCGGCCTCGTACGAGACATTCGCCCAGTCAACCTCGAGTTCGTCCGCAACGATCATCGGTAGGCTTGTGAGCACGCCTTGTCCCATCTCGGACTGTCCGACAGTTACGGTGACCTTACCGTCCTTTGCGATCTTAATAAATGCATTCGGTTTAAAATCCGCTGCCGGCTCGGTCGGTAAATTAAGCCGTTCTTCCGCCTTCGAGCGGATAGGTAAGCCGATGCCTACAACAAGTGCGCCGCCGGCGACAATTGATGCTTTGAGAAAAGAGCGTCGGTCGATATCTGCTTTGGTGGTCATATTATTTACCTCCATTTATCGCGGCCTTTTTGATCGCGTCTTTTATGCGGTTATAGGTTCCGCAGCGGCAGATTATGCCTGCCATTGCCTGATCGATATCGGCATCGGTCGGTTTTGGTTTTGTCTTTAACATCGCTGCTGCCGTCATTATTTGACCCGATTGGCAGTAGCCGCACTGGGGCGTATCATTATCGATCCACGCTTTTTGCAGCGGATGGCTCGAGTCCGGCGACAATCCCTCAATAGTCGTGATCTCTTTGCCAACGACCGAGCTCAGCGGCGTGATGCAAGAACGGCGGGCCTCGCCGTTAACATGGATCGTACAGGAGCCGCACTGGGCGATCCCGCAGCCAAACTTGGTCCCGGTTAGCCCGATCTCGTCGCGGATAAGCCAGAGCATCAGTGTGCTCGGGTCCGCGTCGGTCTCATACTGCTTTTTATTTATGCTGATTTTCGTCATAAGAGTTACCTCACACCTCTCGATACAAGCTGACCAAATCTCGAAAATATCAATACTGAATTACGGGAATTATAGCACGCAAAAGGCTGAATACAATGAAGCCCTACGAACGTCAGGAAAATTATTCGCCAGCCTGGTCGTCAACCGCAATATCCGGGAATTCGGCGGTAAACTCGTCTCTTGGACGGGCGTCGATCTCGCCCCTAAGCGGTCGTCTGCCGACATTCGAGCGGAAATTGCCCGATTCTTCATAAAGGCGTCGGTATTGCGCCGAGTTACGTATAATGCCCTGAACGTAGCCTTTTGTTTCCTTGAACGGGATCGCCTCGACGAATTCATCCATATCCCCCGGAAGGGTCGCTCGCCATTGCGGAACACGGTTCGGGCCTGCATTGTAGGCGACCGCGGCATATTCGATCCGGCCGAATTTGTCGAGTTGGTCCCGCATATAGGCGGTACCAAGTTCAATATTTAGCTGCGGCTGAAAAAGCGTGGATGACGTGATCATCGAGGTCTTAGCAACGTACTTTTTGGCTACACTTCGCGCGGTCGGGACGAGGAGCTGCATCAGTCCATAGGCGTTTGCGGGAGATTGGGCAGTCGGCGTGAACACCGATTCCTGTCTAATGAGCCCGGCAACCTGGTACGGATCGAGCCGACGTTGGCCAGCCCAATATTTGATCTCGTTCCAATGAACGAGAGGGTAAAATATCGCCCATTCCTCGCGGCCCAATTCCTCGGGAAACATCTGAGCGTAATCCGGATAACTTGCTCGAAGTGCACTGAAAGCGTTGGTGTTATCGCCCTTAAATCGAAAGTGCCGGGCGAGTGCAAGATTGATCTTGGGGCTGTTGCCCGCCGTCTTTTTTGCTTCCTGCAGTTCTTCGATCGCCCAATCGAAGATGCCGATCGTGCTCAGTTCGTCGCTCTTTTCGGCGCGTTCAAGCTCTTTTCCGGTAGAAGTTTCAGCAGCAACTGTCACGATCTTGAGATTCGCGACGGCCTTTGCGATTTGGGCGTTCGGAGCCGCGGTCGAACGGCAGTTGCCTTGATTCTTGAGCGTGGACATCCGGCCCATCGCCAGATAACCGTACCAATTAGCCGAATAACGGTAAATAGTGCCGTCGTAAAGCGCACACGCCTCAGCGAGTTTCCCCGCACGCTCCGAATCGCGCGCGGCCCAGTAGCCCGCTTTGCCTCGGCTCGTCGTGTCTTTGTCCGAATAAAGGGCTAGATGCTCGATGAACATCTGTGACGACAGTGCGTAATTCCGGCCCTCGTGCTGAAACCACGCGGCCTCGAATTGAGCTTGCGCGACCTCGATCGCATTCGGATAAGCTGCGACGGCAGTATTCAAAAAATAGCCTTCGTCGGTACGATTCTTTGCTTCACGTGCCGCAAGCCCTGCGTCAATAAGCGTTTTGGCGACAAGACTTCCGTTCGGAAACTTCTGCCGCATTTCGTCAGCCGTTTTTCGCGCTTGCGGCCACATTCTCGCCTTGGCGTAGCCGAGGACGAGTTGGCGATAGGCTTCTTCACGCTCTCTGGCAGATTCGGGTAATGAATTGAATGCCATCTGGGCATCGGGCAATTTGCCGAAATTAGCGAGTGCGGTGACTCGTCGAAGGCGTGCTTGAGGCGTTACGGACGCCGGGAAACTCGTCGATAGCTCATTGTATGCAATTGCCGCCTCAGCATAATTTTTTGCATCAAGAAGTTTATCTGCACGGGTAAGCTGTTCCTCACCCGTTTGCGGCAAAAGCGACTGCCCAAGCGCCGTTAACTTGGCTTCCGCCTCTTTCGCGGCATTCGTCCCGGCGGCGTAAAAATACGTGTTGCGGTAATATCGAATCGCCTCGGATTGTGAGCCTTGGGCCTCGTAGGCTTTCGCTGTCAGTAACAGAGCGTCCGCGTTGTTTTTTTCACTTAGCCCGATCAAGAACGGCGGGACCTCGACCGCACGTCCCGCTTGGATCGCAGATGTCGCCCACAGCAATTTCGCGTCACGAACCCTGATCGACTCTGGGAAATCGTGAAGTAGATCCGAAAGCACCTTCATTGCCTCAGCGTGATTTCCGGCTCCTTGCAAGGCACGCCCGCGCAGCCACAAAGCCTGATCAGCCACGTGCGTCTTTTTGCGAAAAACGTCGGAATTCAATATCGCCGCCGCGCCCGCAAAGTCATTCTGTTCGAAGCGGATACGCGCACGCAGCAGTTTGGCAAGCGCGCCGGTCTTTTTACCGGCAAACCTTGATTCCAGGCTGGCGACTATATCCTCGGGCGGCAATTTACCGTCGCGAGTCATTTCGCGTAAGCTCTGCAGGGCCTGTTCTTCGGTCTGCTGGGCTGAACATCCAACCGTCACCAGTACAAGGATCACGCCCAAATACGCGCTCAGATTCAGGTATCTAAAAAACATCTATATTTACTTCTCCCCGGCTGGTTTGATGCACAAAACGAAAGGAATTCTGTCCCGCGGACAAACTTCCCACACGGTCTAATTAGTTATATCATAACAACGTTTAGCCAAAGGTTGGAACTATTTTGTTGCTTAGCCGATCGGAATTGTACGTTATGAGAAATGTCACCCTCGCAGTCGCATTCATAACTCTTTTTGTCCTCGAGTCATTCGGCCAAACCGCTGCACCGACGCCGCCGGACGATGTTGTAAAGATAACGACGACCCTGATTCAGGTCGATGTCACCGTTACTGATTCCAAGGGAAAGGCCGTCACGGATCTCAAACCCGACGAGATCGAGGTATATGAGAACGGCGAGAAGCAAAAGATCACGAACCTTTCGTTTATCACTAGCGTCCGCGAAAAAATAGAAAAATCCAAGGAGAAAGAAAATGATCCGCTTGCGATACCTGAGCCGCCAAAGGTGTTGCGGAACGAAAACGTTCGCCGCACGTTTGCGCTTGTCGTGGATGACCTCACGCTTTCGTTCGACAGCGCCTATTACACGAAACGAGCGCTAAAGAAGTTTGTCGACGAGCAGATGCAAGACGGCGATCTCGTTGCGATCATTCGCACGGGCGCCGGCATCGGCGCGCTGCAGCAATTTACGTCTGACAAACGCATGCTTTACGCCGCGATCGAAAAAGTGAAATGGAATCCGATGGGCAGCGGCGGGATCTCGGCATTTGCACCAATAGAATCGTCTCCAACCGGACTTGAAGAGACGCCAAGCGAAGATGTCGAGGCTTTACCGACGGGCGATGGTCAGACCCTTGACGATTTTCGCAGCCGCGTTTTCGCGACCGGCACGCTCGGAGCTTTGCGCTATGTAATTAATGGGATGAGTGATCTGCCGGGCCGCAAGTCGGTGATTCTTTTTTCGCACGGGTTTCGTTTGATCGAATCAGATTCTGACGGTACTATACGCGGCACGAGTATTGTCCTCGATTACATGAAAGTGCTTATCGACCAGGCAAATCGGGCGTCGGTGACGTTTTACACGATCGATCCTCGTGGATTGCAATACACGGGCCTTACCGCCGCCGACGACACCGGCGGAATGTCGATAGACCAGACGATTGCTGCCACGTCGGCTAGGTCGCGTGAACTGAACGAGACACAAGACGGCTTGAAATATCTTGCAAAAGAGACCGGTGGTTTTGCCGTGGTCAATAACAACGACATAAATGGCGGGGTTCGTCGCGTAGTCGAAGACAAAAGCTACTACCTCATCGGCTACGATCCCGATGCTGACACGTTCGATCTTGTAAAGCGCAGGTTCAATAAGCTGGAAGTAAAGGTTTTGCGGCCTAACGTTAAAGTGCGTTACCGCAGCGGTTTTTTTAACATCGCGGATCGCGAAAAACCTTCCGAGAATAACGTCGCCTCGTCAACCAAATCGCCGGCAGCACAGCTTGCGAACGCACTTGTCTCACCATTCGCCGTTAGCGGCATCAATCTAAGGCTCAACGCGCTGTTTGGCAGCGACGCAAAGACGGGCAGTTATGTTCGTTCGGTGATACATGTCGATACTTCGGACATGAAGTTTACTGACGAACCGAATGGCGAAAAAAAGGGCGTCTTCGATGTGCTCGCGATGAGCTTTGGCGATAACGGCCAGGTTGTCGCGTCGCTCGCCAAAACGTATACCCTAACGCTAAAACCAAGTGCTTTCAAAACGATCACTGAGAATGGTTTTGTTTATCATTTTATGTTTCCGGTGAAAAAGGCCGGTGCGTATCAGTACCGCGTCGCTCTGCGTGACACTCAAGGCGGGCGAATCGGCTCCGCGAGCCAATTCATCGAAGTACCAAACTTAAAGAAGAAGCGCCTTACGCTATCGAGTATCGTCCTCGAAAATCTGTCCGCCGAAGACTGGAACTTACGAAACAGTGGCAATCCCGCTCAGGTCAACTCCGATCCGATGAAGGACACGGCATTGCGGCGAGTAAAACTCGGTTCAGTATTGCGATATGGATTTGAGATCTACAACGCAAAACTCGGGCAGTCCAGGCAGCTGGCGTTGCAAAGGCGGATTCGTGTATTCCGCGATGGTAAACTGGTGCTCGACGGTCAGTCCAGACCGTTAGAACTGCTTGGCCAAACGGATATGCAGCACCTTAAGGCTTCGGGTGCCATCTCAATCGGCAGCGAGATGCTGCCAGGCGACTATATCATGCAGATCATCGTGACGGACGAGCTTGCCGACAAGAAAAAGCAAATAGCAACGCAGTTTGTGCAGTTTGAAGTCGTGTCAGAACCGCCTGCGTAAGTGGCCGGCCAGTTTGCTGCGACCTTTGGCATCGTTGCGTTTACTCGTCGCAATTACTAACCTTATCTTTTTGCGAAAATGCTCACGATCAACTCCATAGAACTAATCGAGATCAACCTGCCGCTCGTGCATTTTTTTGAGACGAGCTTTGGCCGCACATACGAACGGCGGATAATTTTGGTGCGTGTCCGAGAAAAAGATGGAGCCGAGGGCTGGGGCGAGATCACTTGCGGCGAAACGCCCGGTTACTCTGACGAATGGACGGATTCGGCGTGGGTCACGGCCGAAAAAATACTTGCTCCGCTCGTCGTTGGGAAAGAAGTTGCGTCGGCCGCCGGCATTTGGGAGCTGATGTCGTGGGTACGCGGCCATCGAATGGCAAAGTCGGGCATCGAAACGGCCTGTTGGGATCTCGAGGCAAAAAGACAAGGCGTTCCGCTGTGGCGACACCTCGGCGGCGTGAATAAAGTGATCGAGTGCGGCGTGTCGATCGGGATTCAGGACAGCGTCAAGCAGCTGTTAGAGAAAATTCGCGTCGAGGTCGCGGCGGGTTACAAGCGCATCAAGATCAAGATCTCGCCAAAGTGGGATTACGATGTGATAAAAGCCGTTCGCAAAGAATTTGGTGACATTCTGCTGATGGGCGACGCGAACTCGGCCTACACGTTAGCTGACATCGACAAACTTCGCTCGCTCGATGAATTTGATTTAATGATGCTCGAGCAGCCCCTGGCTCATGACGACATCATCGACCACGCAAAGCTGCAAGCCGCAATAAAAACGCCGATCTGTTTGGACGAACCTATCAAATCGCCGGACGACGCGCGAAAGGCGATCAAGCTCAAGAGCGGCAAAATAATAAACCTGAAAAACGGCCGCGTCGGCGGTCACACGCAGTCAAAACTCGTCGAAAAGGTGTGCCGCGAAAATGGCATCCCAGTCTGGTGCGGCGGGATGCTAGAGTCCGGCATCGGCCGCGCCCACAACATCGCCATTTCAACCCTCGCGGGCTACACAATGCCCGGCGACGTCTCGGCGTCAAAGCGATATTGGCACGAAGACATCATCGAACCCGCGGTCGAGGTTTCGAATGATGGAACTATAACAGCGCCGGACGCTCCGGGCATCGGGTTTGAAGTGCGGCAGGATAGGGTTGAGAAGGCCTTAGTAAAAAGATGTCGAATTCAATAAAATTGCTGATCGGCCTGGCGGCCGTCTTTCTCGCCATTTCCGTTTTCTTTGTCAACTATTCCTTGCCGCACCTGTGGCATTCGGTCGGAAAGGCTAGTGTTACATTTGCAGACGGTGCGTCAGGAACGGCTGAGGTCTATAATTCGAGGAATGGTGATTTCCTGTTTTCGATAAGGGAGCAACCCCCAGAGGTTTATATTTACGCTCCCTCGACTAGGCTTGTAGGTATCCCGAATGGCGATCAGTTCGTTTTTATCCCGTTGTTCGCGTTCAGTAAAGATGTACCGGTTCCCGTCGTGTTTTCAAATAATCTGGTGAAGGTTGATACCGATATGAAGATCTCAGTTGAGGGCACGAAGATCGGATTTACAACTTTTAGTGGCCGGCGAATAGAGGCGGACTTAAGCAACTTCGAAACTAAATAGAAATGAGCAATAACGAACCAAACAAGATCATCTTTTCGATGGTCAAAGTCAGTAAGTTTTACGACAAGAAACCTGTCCTTAAGGACATCTATCTTTCGTTCTTTTATGGTGCGAAGATCGGCGTGCTTGGGCTCAACGGCGCGGGTAAGTCTTCGCTGCTGCGGATCATCGCGGGTACGGATAAAGAATTTAACGGCGAGGTCGTTTTCTCAAAGGGCTACTCGGTCGGTTATCTCGAACAGGAGCCAAAGCTTGACGAGACTAAAACCGTCCAGCAGATCGTAGAGGAAGCGGTGCAGGGGACGGTCGATCTGCTCAAAGAATTCGAAGAGATCAACGCCAAGTTTGCCGAGCCGATGGATGACGACGCGATGAACGCACTTATCGAACGTCAGGGCGAGGTGCAGGAAATGCTTGATCACGCCGACGCGTGGGACCTCGACGCGCGGCTCGAGATGGCGATGGACGCGCTTCGCTGTCCGCCGCCGGATGCGGTCATCAACACATTGAGCGGAGGTGAAAAACGCCGCGTCGCGCTTTGCCGCTTGCTGTTGCAAAAACCCGATATTCTCCTGCTCGACGAGCCGACCAATCACCTCGATGCCGAATCTGTTGGCTGGCTCGAGCAGCATCTGCAAAAGTACGAGGGCACGATCATCGCGGTTACGCACGACCGTTATTTCCTCGATAATATCGCCGGTTGGATACTCGAGCTTGATCGCGGTCAGGGCATTCCGTATCAGGGAAATTACTCTAGTTGGCTCGAGCAAAAGAGCACACGGCTTGCCCAGGAAGCCCGCAGCGAGGACAAGCTGCAAAAGACCCTCGAACGTGAGCTTGAGTGGATACGAATGTCGCCGAAAGGCCGTCACGCCAAGTCAAAAGCCCGAATCAACGACTACGAAGCGATGGTCGCGACCGAGTCGGAGAAACACGCAGACGACCTCGAGATCTACATTCCCCCCGGCCCGCGGCTCGGCGACGTCGTCATCGAGGCTCACGGGGTTTCAAAAGCCTATGGCGACACCGTCCTATTCGAGAATCTCGAATTTTCGTTGCCGAAAGGCGGGATCGTCGGCGTCATTGGGCCGAACGGAGCCGGTAAGACGACGCTGTTTCGCCTGATCACCGGCCAGGAAACGGCGGATAAGGGCACATTCAAGGTCGGCGAAACCGTCAAGCTTGGCTACGTCGATCAGTCTCGAGATTCGTTGAATGCGGAAAAGAATGTGTTTGATGAGATTTCCGACGGACTGGATAACGTCACGCTCGGAACGCGGACGATGAACGCCCGCACATACGTTTCGAAATTTAATTTCTCTGGTGCCGACCAGCAGAAGTTCGTCGGCCAGCTCTCGGGCGGCGAACGCAACCGCGTCCACCTCGCGAAAATGCTTAAGACCGGAGCCAACGTCCTGCTGCTCGACGAACCGACGAACGACATTGACGTCAACACGATGCGTGCACTCGAAGAAGCGCTCGAGAATTTCGCCGGCTGCGCGGTCGTGATTAGTCACGATCGATGGTTTTTGGACCGCATCGCGACGCACATTTTGGCGTTCGAGGGCGACAGTCATGTCGAGTATTTTGACGGCAATTACAGCGAGTACGAAGAAGACCGCAAACGCCGCCTCGGCCACGACGCCGACCAGCCGCATCGGATAAAATATCGGAGTTTGACGCGAGCCTAATTGGATAGAGTCTGATGGCGAATACGATTCGAGTCATTTTTTCGATCTTATTGCTCGGCGTTGCGCTGTCCGTGCTCGCCTGCGGAACGAAAGTCGAATCTAACCAAAACTCCGAGCCGCCGGCAGTTGCCGCCGCGCCCACACCTTCGCCCCAGCCGACGGCTACACCGACGCCGACGATACCGAATTTGCAGGCCGAGCTGACTGACGACCGCTTTAGGACCACTACTTCACCGATCGGTAGTTTTGATTTCAAAAATTACACATACGACCTTCCCCGCGGCTGGCAAAACCCGGACGGCACGACCGAGATCAAGCTTGTAAAAGGTCGACTCGGGGCCTTAGCGGATGAGACCAGTTCGGAGCGCCACATAGGAATGTCGTATGTGACCGCCAAATACCTGGATGTTACAGGCGACGGCGATGACGAGGCCGTCGTGGTACTAAAGGTCGAGACTGGTGGCTCCGCCGTGCCGCAGCTCGTTTATGTTTTTTCTTGGAAAAATGGTGCGCCGGAGTTGATCTGGCCGTTTCGGACCGGCGACCGGGCAGACGGCGGCCTCAAGGATATTCGTAGCGAGAATGGAATGGTTATCGTCGAACTCTACGGACAAGATCGATTCATCCTCGGCCAGATGGAGACCCGCAAGATCACCGGCGACGTCGAACAACTTTGCTGCCCGACGCATTTTACGCGTTCGACATACAAGTGGAACGGCACTGCATTTCTTATGGCCGGCAAGCGTCTCACTTTTGTGGTCGCCAACCCGACGGCACAGCCTATCGAGAACCTCGGCGATAAAATCAACGCCCAGCAAAACCTGAAGAAAAAGTAAATTTATTTAAGTTTGTCCGGCACGCGATAGCTGCCGCGTGAGCGGACTACCGAGTCGGCACGGGAAACCTTCACTTTCAATTCGCGCAGAGTTTTCTCGCTCGCCTCGTCCCATGGATAAAAGCCAAGACGATACTGAAACCGCAATTCTTCGACGATCATCTCAAAGGTTTTGATTAGTTTGCCGGAATCGCTCGTGTAAAAACGCCCGGCGGTCGTATCGGACAATTTTCGCAAAAACTCCTCAGCCACCTGATTGGCTCGTTCAACCCGTTCGGCGCGGCGCGGGTTATCGCGGCGATTCTGAATCGGGGGAAATCCGCCATCCGGGAACCTTCCGCCACCGCGCGGAAATCGTCGCCTGAAAATGCCGTCGCGATTT
>Ga0209798_10000242_pt1 | contig 31714 bp, 28 predicted proteins | sample DOMMetBare3Fresh_FD_187475 | JGI IMG/M metagenome (GOLD analysis project Ga0209798, IMG submission 187475) | Wetland sediment microbial communities from St. Louis River estuary, USA, under dissolved organic matter induced mercury methylation -... | ecosystem: Environmental > Aquatic >... | reverse complement strand
GGAAAAATGACGCGCATAGATGACGGAAGCAAACCGAGTATGCATATTCTGATCAACAAAAAAGGGCCGATTAAGACCCTTTTTGCTATAGCATCGACCGTGACAAGCTAACTAGCAGCATTGTCCTTGATTTAGTTGCTGTAAATGAGTGATCACCTGGAATAAATAAAATGGAATGGACGATCAAAACGAAATTTCATTCGAACAAACCCGGAAAGATTTCCTTGGTTTTTTGAAATATTACCAAGGGCCATTCGGACATCACCTGTTACAACTAAAATTCCGATTTGGGTATCTGGCTCCGATGGCGCTATAAAGCCAAGCTGGATTGGCAAAACTGCAGTCCGACCGATGTCGAACATTTTGTTTCGTATTTATCCCGCAAAGGGGCAAGGACAAAAAGCATTTTTCAAAAGTCACGCCGTCTTAAAAAACTATGTCGACGCGCATCAAAAGCACAATAACAAAAATGAATGTGTCACCCATAATAATTCAAAGCAGACGTTAGAAATGAGTAACATATGGTTTTTGATCGCACCAACTACTCAGCGTGTCAAACATGGCATTAAGAAGGCCACGATCCGACTCCGAAATATGCACCTGCCGCAAATACAATCGCGTCCAATCCAGCACGGTCTCAGCAGATGGTGGGCTTGACTCCAGCAGCTCAACCGGCATTATCCCCTGATCTAGTTGTCCTTCAATCCGTCGCGCATAAGCCACAGCATCAGCCTCAGTGTCAGCCGAAGCATAATGCACACGCTTCAATATCCCTTTGCGCCTTATGACAACCTCCCAGCTGCCAGACTCCCTTTGTCTGATAGTTGCCACTCGTGTAGACCTCTTGCCAAGCCAAAGCAGAGTGGTTTTAACCACTCCAAATGCTATTTTTTTGCTATTTTGTGCCATATTTTTACTATTTTTGCCAAAAAAATAACGCGCATAAAATAGCCGCTGATATAAGCAGCTGAAATTATTTTTTATTGGAGGCTGCGACCGGAATCGAACCGGTATAGACGGCTTTGCAGGCCGCTGCATAACCATTTTGCTACGCAGCCGATGAGAAAAATAAAAAAGCCGCGAACGTTCGCGGCTTTTATTATTTGTTGGAGCGGGAAACGAGATTCGAACTCGCGACCCCAACCTTGGCAAGGTTGTGCTCTACCACTGAGCTATTCCCGCACATTGAATTTATCTTGCCCATTATAAGCAATAATCCAATATCGTCAACTTATTTCGATTTACTGAATATCAATTGCCAAAGCCCAGCCTTCATTGCCCTTGCATTCGCCATCTTCCATTCTGACTTTAACAAAAGCATTTTTTTTGCCTGCAAAATCCTGAAATTCAATTGCCGTTACTTTTGTGCCTTGTGGCATATGCTGGCAAGCACCAGTTCTGTCGGCCTCTTCCGAATCATCATAGGCCGCCATCGCGCCAGGAACTGAAACCAAACGGACGGTCGATGACGGATCATAGGAATTGGCGCTTTTCAAGGTATATTGTTGTCCTATGACAAGATCCTTGATTGTAGGTCCCGTAAGTGGAGGTTTGTTGGCATCCCCACCACTCATCATCATGATCAGCAACAGAACAACAACACCCCCTATAACACCAAAAAATACTTTTGGATTTTTTTGTTTTAAATCCATCATTAAAGAAACCATGTTGCCGGCAATCTTTTTTGTCGACTCTAAAGCTTGCTTTGCGTTTTCTTCTTTACTCATATCTCATCCTCACGACTATGCTATTTTTATTATACGGTTTGAAACTTGGTTCAAATCAACATTTGTTTGTCAGACCAACTTAAAACAAACTATTTGCCGCTTCAAGCAAGCTTCTTAATTTTATTAGGCTGTAACGATTTTATAAGCAGGCAAGTTTATTGGCTTTAACCGGCTTAATGTACCAAATTACCACGATGAAAAAACTTTTCAAGTGCTTTATATATTTGATTGGCAATTTGCAGGGAATTAAGGCATCCGAAGGGAATACCAAACTTTGAAGTGCTATGAGTATTATTCGGATTAAATAAAATCATAGCCTTTTTTTGATGGTGGTGGTGTTGGAGTTTCTTGTTCCTGAACTCTGAAACAAGCAAACCGCCAATAACCTAAACCTATATTTTTTTTGTCTTTCAATTGGATTGGAAAATTTTCCTGATTAATAAACAATCGAATGACATCCTCATCTTTCAATATAAAATTGTCGGTAATGATGTAATTGCCGTCTGCCGGCTTATTTGACGTGTAAAAAAGAGCTTTTTGCGGAATATCATCTTTGCTGGGATTAAGCTGAAGATAAGTGACAGAAAGTGAGTGAGATGTCAGTAATTCAATCCCAAAATTTATTTTATTTTTTTGTTTGGTGACTTCAAGTTTGTCGACAATTCCTATTAATCGATGATTCTCGGGCTTAACAGCTTTTCTAAAACTCACCATACTTCCGACAGATAGGACTCCGGTTTTTTTAAAATCGCAGGACAATAATCTGTCTGATTCGGATTGTACTAAAAATTCCTGATCTTTTTCGGGGTTTGGATACATTACATTTTGCGATATAAGCGAATTTTGCAAATCCAATATTGATGCTAACCCTATGGTCATGTATCTATCCAGCCTGTCACTAAACAATGGTGATCCTTGCAGATCAATTCCCAGCCATCGTTGATAGAGATAATCAAGTAATTCAGTTGAGGGTTGCGCTTTACTTTTCACAAACACATAGCTTGAACTAAATCTTCCTTCATTCGTGCAGTTGAGTTTGTCCTTGGACTCGAAGGCTTTGTATAACTTTGTTAAGTCCAGATAAAGTCTGGCTGAATCAGTTAAAGTACTTACTTCAACCTGGTAAAATGGGGCTTGATCCTCATCGGTCAAAATCACACATTGCATGGCCTGATTATCAACCGGCTCGCTTTTTATGGTAACTAACGATCCAATGCTTTCAATAAAATAATAGACTAAAAGAATTTCTTTTTGCATTAAGCCGGTAGGATTGGCGAGGCTGAGCAAAAGTATTTGTCGATAGCAATCTTCCGGGGTGCTGGGCTTGTTAGTGAGAGAAAAAATGTTGTCTACTTTAGTCGTGTCTTTTTTTATTTTTACACTGAGTTTATAAAGCGAATGCAGATCAATCCATACCCAATCGGGAATCGGCATGCCCATCAAGAAATGACTGATGATAATGCTGCTGAGCCCCTTAATGGTGCGTTGAATGACCAACGCCACATTTTTGCTCTGAAACCAGCTTATGTCGCGTTGCGTTAGTTCTTTAAGCACTATCCAATAGCCGATAGTAAATTCTTTTTCAATAGACGCCAGTACATTTAAAATCTTAATGTGATTTTCTTCTTTGGGAAATCCTGTTTTGATCAACCTGTCCCTGAGATAGTCTTCGATGACAAAAACACTAGGTCTTAATTGCTCGAGTGCATCCAGTCTCAATTGTGCCTTCATGGCAATAGTGTTGAATTCGGTAATAAAATCATGAACCAGGCGCGTTGCTAATCCAGGATTTGCCGTAGGTAATTCGTCAATCCATTGTTGCAACGGTCTAGTTTCAAAACCTCTTAAGCGCTGTGGATCATCCTGTTGTTTTGGAATAACCAAAAAATAAGAGCTTTTCAAATGGACACCGAGTTTATTGTGCGACTAAATAAATATTAAGTATAAATGCAACCAGAGATTTTTCTGTGGAGAATATAAGCTCATGAGCTCCCACCTTTTCTGGTCATCATGCCTTTTGATGGATTATAGCCGACAATTGCAGCTGTCATAAATGCGATAAAAGCCAGCAAGGTATAGACAAATGCGTTCTGATTAAACTGCCCGTATAAAGCAAAACGGGTTAACTCAACAGCCTGTGAAAACGGATTATAGTGCGCCAAATTATGCAGCAAAATACTGGATTCTTTAATTTTCCAGAGAGGATAAAGCGCTGTCGACATAAAAAACATCGGGAAAATCACAAAATTCATTACGCCGGCAAAGTTTTCCAGCTGTTTTATAAAAGAAGATAACAATAACCCCAAAGAACCCAACATTAGACCCGACAGCGTCAGTGCCGGCAGAATCCACAAATAGCCCTGCCACGGCGCTTCGATTTCATAGAGCCTGGCAATTGCCAAAAACACATAGACTTGCAGGATGGATACCGCAGTGCCTGCCAGCAACTTACTGAGCAATAAAAACCAGCGCGGCAACGGGCACACCATCAAAATGCGCATACTGCCCATTTCACGGTCGTAAACCATCGATAATGAACTTTGCATGCCATTAAAGAGTTGAATCATGCCTATTAGGCCCGGGGTAATATAAACTTCATAGAGAATGTAGGTTTCGTAAGGCGGCGAGATGGCAAGGCCCAGCGCCGATCTAAAACCGGCAGCGAATACAAATAACCAGATCAAAGGCCTGACCAAAGCGGAAATAAAACGCTCACGCTGGGTGACAAATCGCCAGCATTCACGCCAGATAATACCCCACATCGCACGCCAGTAATGCATGATATTCATGCCTGTTCTCCCTGAGTTAAGCTAAAAAAAGCCTCCTTGATAGTCGCGGCATTAGTGATTTTCAGGACTTCATCAATGATTCCTTTGGCCTTTATTCTGCCTTTATGTAACACGATCAACTCATCATTGGCATAAATTTCATCGATTAAATGACTGGCCCATAAAACTGCAATATTTTCATCGGCGGCCAAACGATGGACATAATCCACAATGACATGACGACTAGGAACATCCAAACCAACTGTGGGTTCATCCAGCAGCAGCAACGTCGGTTGATGCAGCAAAGCTCTGGCTATTTCAACGCGCCGTCTATGCCCACCATTAAGCTGGCGTATTTTTTCAAAACGGCGTTCATACATGTCCAGCCGCTCCAGTTCCTGCTGAATACGTTCTGACGCCAGCTTACGCGGCATACCGTGCAAAGCCGTATGGTAGCGCAAATTCTGCATCACCGTCAGATCTAAATCCAGGGTTGGCTGCTGAAACACCACGCCCAGCTTTGCCAAAGCTTTTCGAGTTTGTCGTTTGATATCGAATCCACATAATTCAATACGTCCATTCCGGGTATCGTACAAGCGCGTAATCAAAGAAAATAACGTACTTTTCCCGGCGCCGTTAGGTCCAAGCAACAGGGTGCAACGTCCGGTCTGAATACCAAAGCTTATCTGATCCAGAGCTTTCTTGCCGCTGTATGAAAAACTTAAATCCTCTATCGATAGGGCAATGTAAGGCTTCATGGTTTAACCGCAACTCCCCAAGGGTAAGTGCCGACCGCTATTGATTTAGTCACCTGTTGTGTTTCCAGATCGATAATGGAAATGTCGTTGCTGACGCCATTGGTCGTATATAGTCTTTCTTGATTGGGCGAAAAAGCCAGATTCCAGACCCGCTGGCCGGTCAACAGATATTTTTCGACTTCATAAGTTTGTGCATTAATGATCGCTACGCGGTTTGCTGGCCCCAAAGCGACATAACCTTTATGTCTGTCATTATCGATAACAACACCGACAGGCTGAATTTTATCGGCTGCCACACCGGGGATTGCGAAGTTGATATTTTTAATAGCTTGTCTCGTCTTGGTATCCAGAATCGTTAAAGTGCCTGCCATTTCCGAAGTTGTCCATAACTGTTGGCTGTCTGCAGTAAAACTAACAGCGCGTGGACGCGGGTCAACCAAGGTGTTGTCTATAATTGCGCCGGTTTTGGTATCTATCCAGTGCAGCATGTTAGTGGTTTCAGAAGCGCTGACCGCCCAACGATTGTCAGGACTTACCGTGATGCCTTCTGGTTCAACGCCGACTTTAATTTGTTTGATGACTTTTTTCTTGGCAATATCGATTACTGTAACCAAGCTATTGTCTTCATTTGACACATAAAGCTTGTCACCTTTTGGGTTCAAGGCAAAGGTTTCGGGATCGTCGCCGGAAGGTAGTGCCCCTATTTCTTTCAACGTATCGGCATCAATAATCTTAATGGTATTGTCATCGCTGACAGCGATAAGCAACAATTTATTATCAGGGCTGATGGCAATGCCTCTGGGACGCCGACCTACGTTAACAGTTTTAATTAATTTTCCAGCCAAAGGATCGACAACGGCCAGTGCGTTGTCTTTTTCCAGTGTAACAAAAACGGTTTCAGCCCGCGCAGCCGCGCATAGAATTGTTAAAATTAATGCTAAGATTTTATTTTTCATTGTTTTATTGCCATATTGCACGTTGATTCCGGTTGATCGAAGCCAAGCGTATCGAGTTCGGTTTTAGGATGAAGAAAACCCTCAACCGGCGCCACAGTCACCAATGATCTTGGCGAGGCCAGCAATATCGGCTGCCGCAATTGCCCATCCCAGGAACGGAAGGATAAAGGCGATCCCTTGTAGCCCTGCAACGCAAATTTTTCGCTGAGCATATAGTCCTGCACCACTTTCACGTCATTCGACTTGGTACGGGTGGCAGCCTCGCCAATGGCCCTGACTGCCAGATAGGCGGCATAATCCTGCTCCTCCATCCAGCGTTTCGCAGCTTCTTTAAAGCGGTTTTGAATCTGTATGGCACCCCATTGTTCATGCGTTCGATGCCAGGCAGTAGCGACAAGCCCCTGAGTACCAATCACTGGCCTTGGAATCCAGGTTCTATAATCAAGATATTCACCGAATTGCCCTTCCTCATCGGCAACAGCCAGTACATCATAATCGTCTGTCTGGCTAAACACCGAGACTACGGATTGAGCAGTACGCCTTGCATCGAAAGTGTGTTCCCAGTTTTTTTCCGCGACTATTTTTATGCCGAAACGTTTTGCAGCGCGCCTGATGGCGTCCGCAAATAACTGATCCTCCTGAGTGTTGCCTATCACCAGAAACCAATTGGTCCAGCGTTTTTTCATCATATATTGAGCCAACGCATCGGCACGCATTGCACGACTAGGCAAAATATGCAACACGTTGCTACGACACTGACCGTTGCGTAATGCATCATCCTGCGTTGCTGCATCAAAAAATAGTGTATGTTTTGCCGATGCTGAATCGGCAATCTTAATGAGATTATCCTTGGCTAACAGACTGACGACATAATGGAATTTATCACCAATGTTTTTGTTGAAAACATCAGTAACATCTCCGTTGACCGGAACAATGAATTTTTTTAGCACAAACTTCTGGCTGGTGAATTGTCCAGTTGTATTATTATCTTTAATAGCCAATTCAGCGCCTGGAAGTCCTTTGTCCTTGATAAAAGGATCCAGAATGGTGAGCGGGGGCGGCGTGTTTTGCACCTGTGTTAAATAAGCAATAGCGATGACTTGTTCAGCTGCAGCGCATACAGAATGTATGTTAAGCAGTTGAAGAAATAATAAAAAATTAAAGGCACCCCGGAAAAACAGTTTACTTGCTGGCATCATGTCATGACATTGAAAGAACATAAAGGCTAATTTTAACGGATTCAACAACTTTTTAATGCGTTAGATTTAAATTTTAAGTGTTTCTGAAATCAGCATTTGAATTTTATCCATTTACGGCTAATACTTAAAAAACCAATCGACAAAGAAACTGACGATACAATCACTAACTTTAATGGGAAATTTAGAAAATAATTCAAATGATTCGGACGATTGGACGGCTCTGGATTTGTCCTTCGATACCTCGATAAACCAACGTATTGCAGTTCGTTATGTGAGGAAGGATATTGCCGCCTCAGTTTTGGAATTAAATTCGTTCAGCAACAATTTTCTGTTTAAAAAAAATAAAGAGATTCTCGCTGAACTTATCGGCATCAGTAGTAAAGGTGTTTTGATTGCAACCAATAAAAAGCTTAAAGTTAACAATAAAATCACCCTGATCCTCAAATTTGAAGACTCCAAAATATTTAAGATAAATGCCAAAGTGGTACGCAAATCGCAGGTAGAAGAAAATCATTACGGTTTAACGTTCGACCACATCAGTAATGATCTTGGCGACTACTTGCTGAAAACACAGCACAAACTGGAATTCAAATAACCCAGGCTCTTTTTCCATGAACCTAGATTTGCTTTTAAAAGTTGAAATTGGATATCAAGATTGATCAGTTACGCGCACAAATTCATTTTTTCAGTCAACCATTCAGCGTAAAAAGCAATTCTTAAGTTCTTTATACGTTATTATTCAATATTCGGAATCTTAACTCCATTGCTGGAAGCCCCCACAGCTGCAGGGAGAGAAACAACACTTACGCAGTTACCGAAAGGAATCGGGTTAGGAGAATTGAAAAACCCAAATTAGTAAGTGCGTTGAGTACGATTATTTCTTAAAAAGAAATATGCGTTAATCCTGCCCGTGAACCAGAATAATCTGCGGGAATAGGCCGGAAGAGGAAAAATTAGAAGGATGTAATTGTAGAATTTATCGTCAATTCATTAGCTCTTAGTTGACATTTAGGACTAAACTTAAGTAAAGAAACTGGTGGAAATATTGCTACTTTATGGCCGATTCAAAAAATAATTCGCAAGATTTAGACGACTGGAGTGAATTGGATTTTTCAAATAAAACATCGAAAAATCAACGTATTGCAGTTCGTTATGTAAGAGAAGATATTGCTGCATCAATCTGTAACATCAATTCACTTAGTTTCGGTTTTTTCTTTAAAGACGTTTTCATTGTATTAAACGATAAAAAAAAATTTCCCGTTGAATTAAAAGATATCAGCAGCAAAGGTGTCTTGATTGCATGTAGTAAAAAGCTCAGGATTAACAAAAAAATTATCCTGACCCTCGAATTTGAGGACTCCAAAACATTTAAGATATATGCCAAAGTGGTGCGTAAAGTGCCGGCTCAGGAAAATCAATACGGCATTAAATTCGACCGTCTCAATAATGATCTCGGCGACTATTTATTAAAAACCCAGAGCAAATTGGTCTTCAGATAACGCTGGGGTTTTATCGAACCAGCCAATCCCTTCAATAGCGTTATGGCAATTGCAAGGAGAATCTAAAATTACCCCCCGGCTACATTAATTGATTTTTTCAGTCAATCAATTGCTAAATTTATGTTTTTATTTTTTCTCACATTTTATATTCAGACCATGTAAAATTACGCTATTGTTTAGCAGTTTTGGGATTTTTTAGTGAATTTTAGAGGAACCACCATACTCTCGGTTCGCCGGGGCGGCAAAGTTGTAATCGGAGGAGACGGCCAAGTCACATTAGGTAACACGGTAATGAAGGGTAATGCCCGCAAGGTCCGCCGCTTATATCATGATAAAGTAATCGCCGGCTTTGCTGGCGCCACCGCAGATGCATTCACGTTATTCGAGCATTTCGAAGGCAAACTGGAAAAACATCGCGGTAATTTGACCCGAGCTGCTGTTGAAATGGCTAAAGACTGGCGCACCGACCGCGCCTTGCGCAGACTGGAAGCATTATTGACCATTGCCGATGCAAAAACTTCATTAATCATTTCCGGAACTGGCGATGTCATCGAACCGGAATACGATTTGATGGCGATTGGTTCAGGCGGTGCTTTCGCCCAGGCGGCAGCGCGTGCCTTATTGGAAAATACCAGTCTTAGCGCCCGCGAGATTGTTGAACGGTCTTTATGTATCGCTGCCGATATCTGCATTTATACCAACCATAACTTGCGCATCGAAGAACTGGACGCAGAACCAAGCGAGTAATTGAATGACACAGATGACCCCCAAAGAAATTGTTAGCGAACTTGACAAACACATTATCGGTCAGAGCAACGCCAAACGCTCTGTTGCGATAGCCTTGCGTAATCGTTGGCGCCGTCAAAAGGTTGATTCTGCCTTACGTGATGAAATCACGCCAAAAAATATCTTAATGATCGGACCTACCGGCGTCGGTAAAACTGAAATCGCTCGACGGCTTGCGAGGCTGGCCAATGCTCCGTTCATAAAAATAGAGGCCACCAAATTTACCGAAGTTGGTTATGTTGGCAGAGATGTTGAATCCATCATCCGGGATTTAGTTGATACGGCGGTCAAAATGACGCGCATGGCCGAAATGGAAAAAGTTCAGACTCGAGCTTACGATGCAGCTGAAGACAAGGTTCTGGATATTTTGCTGCCAAGGGCCGACGCGGGAATGTTATCCGAAACCGGAGAATCCACACGCCAAAAATTGCGTAAAAAATTGCGCGAGGGCAATTTAAACGACAAGGAGATTGAAGTCGATGTTCATGTCGCACCAATGGGCGTTGAAATCATGGCACCGCCTGGCATGGAAGAAATGACTAGTCAGTTGCAAGGCATGTTCCAGAATATAGGTTCGGGCAAAACCAGAACCCGCAAAATGAAAGTTGTTAAGGCCTTAAAAGTTTTGCAGGAAGAAGAAGCGGCCAAACTGATTAATGATGAAGACATCAAATTACGTGCCGTTGAAGCAGTGGAGCAAAATGGCATCGTATTTCTGGATGAAATCGATAAAATTTGCAAGCGCTCGGAACTGGGCGGCGGCGAAGTGTCCCGTGAAGGGGTGCAACGGGATTTGCTGCCGCTGGTTGAAGGCAGCACCGTAAGCACCAAATATGGCGCGATCAAGACCGACCATATCCTGTTTATCGCTTCCGGCGCTTTTCATCTGACCAAGCCGTCAGACCTGATTCCCGAACTGCAAGGCCGATTCCCGATCCGCGTTGAACTGGATGCGTTATCAGCCGATGACTTTGTTCGCATTCTGACCGAGCCTGACGCCTCATTAACCGAGCAATATTCAGCCTTGCTGGCAACCGAGGGTGTTGAATTGAAATTTACCGAGGATGGTATTCAACGTATTGCCGAACTGGGCTGGCAAGTCAATGAATCCACTGAGAACATTGGTGCCAGACGGTTGCATACGATTCTGGAAAGGCTGCTCGAAGATATTTCCTATCATGCGCCAGACCTCATGGAAAAGGCTATCGTTATTGACGCGACTTATGTCGATAAACATTTGGCCGAGTTTGTCGAAAATGAAGATTTAAGTCGTTATATCCTTTAATAAACATGCGATTGCTTGTAGAGTCAGTCAACGCCAGGCCGACGGAAATCAAACTGCACAAGATTTCTGCCGTCCTCGAAATCAGTTTCGATGACGGTAAAACCTTTAGTTTACCTTGCGAATATTTACGGGTTTACACGCCTTCCGCGGAAGCACTAGGCCATGCCCCCGGACAGGAAATTCTGCAGACTGGCAAGGAAACTGTCACCATCAATGAAATCAAGCCAATCGGAAATTATGCCATCGCACCGGTTTTTAGTGATGGCCATAGTACCGGCATTTACACTTGGGATTTGCTTTATAAGCTTGGCGCCGAATATCAGGCATTATGGGCCGATTATTTGGCCCGCCTGGAAGCCGCCGGTCATAAACGCAAAGAACCACGTTGACGAGATATTACCATGACTGTAAATAATACCACCCATTTCGGTTTTAAACAGGTTGCCGTTGAAGAAAAGGTCGACCTGGTACGAGGCGTATTCGATTCTGTTGCCGGCCAATATGACATTATGAACGACCTCATGTCATTAGGAATTCACCGGCTCTGGAAGCGTGTCGCAGTACAATTGGGCAATGTCCGCAAAGGCGAGCAGGTGCTGGACCTGGCTGGGGGTACCGGTGATTTAACCGCGCTGTTTGAGCAGCGGGTCGGCCAAGACGGACAAATCGTCCTGGCGGATATTAATGCCGAGATGTTGCATAAAGGCCGTAATCGGCTGATTGACCGGGGTTTAACCGGCAATATTCGCTATGCGCAAGTTAATGCCGAATGCCTGCCCTTTGCAGACAATACCTTTGATTGTGTTTGCATTGGTTTCGGCTTGCGTAATGTGACCGATAAAGATGCCGCTTTACGCTCCATGCATCGGGTACTTAAACCCGGAGGCCGCTTGATCGTACTCGAATTTTCTCACCCTACCGACAGTATTACCGAAAAAGTCTACGATTTTTATTCTTTCAAGGTGCTGCCTAAAATTGGCAAGCTGGTAGCCAAGGATGAGGAAAGTTATCGGTATCTGGCCGAATCGATACGAATGCACCCCAAACAGGAAGAACTGCTTTCCATGATGGAAAACGCCGGATTCGAGCGCTGCGAATTTTTTAATATGACCCAGGGCATTGTTGCCGTTCATCGAGGATATAAAATCTGATGATGATCAAAGCGTTGCTTATAAGCGCACTGGAAACTGCAATTAACGGCTATCTCGCCTTAGATAAGAACAGTCATTCTTTTTTGGCGCCATTAGCCGGCAAAGTCATCGCAATAACGATTCGGCCGTTTGATGAAACCATCTATCTTTGTCCTGCCCCAGACGCCATTCAATGCCTGGATTACAGCCCGGAACAACCTGATACCCGCATCACCGGTTCACCGTGGGAACTGGGGTTGATGGGTCTAAGCTCAAAACCCATGCGCTCCATTTTTTCCGGTTCTATTAAAATTGAAGGCGATACGCAAACAGGACGAAAATTTCAGGATTTGTTCGCTAAACTCGACATTGATCTGGAAGCTAAACTGGCGCAGTACACAGGAGACTGGTTTGCGCATAGCGTCGGTCAATTTTTTCGCGCAGGCCAAAACTGGGGCAAAGATACAATCGAGACCTTCACCTTGAATGTCTCGGAGTTTTTGCAGGAGGAAACGCACGACTTGCCATCCGCACCCGAAATCGATATTTATTACCGTCAGGTTGATGAGCTACGCACTGATTTTGACCGGCTGCAAAGTAGAGTTCAGCGGCTGGAAAATGCATTAACAGATCTGAAGACTGGATTAGAAGCGCAAAACTCGCAAACTCCGGGCGAGAAAAATACTTTCCTGGCAATATAAGCCACCGTTTGGATGGAGTGCATCCTCTTTATGGCGGATTACAACGCGTCCCTGCATCTATCAAAACACAACGCTTTTCTGCTTGTGCTTTTAATTTTCATAATCCGTCTCTGCCGATCTTTTCAAGTCAGGCAGAAGTTCCAAACACTAAAATAGCCACAACGTAACTAAAATTCCCGACCGTCGTGCTAAACATCATCTGGATTGCCTTTTTTCTTATCGCTTTTTTTACCGCGCTCGTTAAACTGATTTTCCTCGGGGATCAGCAGGTTTTTACTCAAATCATGGAGGCGATGTTCAGTTTGTCAAAATCAGCGTTCGAAATATCGTTGGGATTGACCGGTGTCCTGGCGTTATGGCTGGGTGTTATGCGCATTGGTGAAAAGAGCGGTTTTATTCAGTTGTTAACGCAAAGTCTTACGCCATTATTCAGCCGTTTAATGCCGGAAGTACCGAAGGATCACCCCGCTTTAGGGGCTATCGTGATGAATATATCGGCCAATGCGCTGGGACTGGATAATGCAGCCACGCCTTTAGGCATTAAAGCGATGAAGGAACTGCAAACGCTCAATCCCAATCCGAACAGCGCCAGCAACGCGCAAATTTTATTTCTGGTCATAAATACCTCCGGTGTTACTTTATTTCCGGTTACAATTTTTACTTATCGCGCCCAATTAGGTGCGGCCAACCCCACCGATGTGTTCATCCCGATCCTGATTGCCACCTATATGTCCACGCTGACTGGATTACTGGCTGTTGCTGCAGTGCAAAAAATAAATTTACTGGACAGAGTGATCATCGCTTATCTGGGCGGTTTTACATTGTTTACCAGCAGTCTGCTTTGGTATTTTTCAAGCCTGCCGCAACAGCAAATGCTCCAACAATCCGCTACCATCAGCAATGTGATCCTGTTCTCGTTGGTCATCACTTTTATTTTTGGTGCCATCAACAAAGGCATCAATGCTTACGATGCGTTTATTGAAGGTGCAAAGGAAGGCTTTCAAACAGCCATTGTCATAATCCCTTATCTGGTCGCCATGCTGGTCGCCATTGGCGTTTTCAGAGCGAGCGGCGCGCTGGATTTACTCGCCGATTCAGCTCGTCATCTCGTGCAATTCTTCGGGCTGGATGACCGATTTATTGATGCCTTGCCCACGGCCTTAATGAAGCCCTTCAGCGGTAGTGGAGCTCGCGCCATGATGATTGACACCATGAAAAACCTGGGCGCTGATTCATTTGCCGGGCGTTTGGCGTCAATTGTCCAGGGCAGCACGGAAACGACTTTTTATGTACTGGCCATTTATTTCGGTTCGGTAGGTATCAAACATATCCGTCATGCCGCCGCCTGTGGGATAATAGCCGATTTGGGCGGCATTATCGCCGCGATTCTGGTTGGCTATTGGTTCTTTGGATGATAGATGAAAATTCACCTTAAAACGCTGGGCTGCCGTCTTAACGAAGCAGAACTGGAAACCTGGGCGCAAGCGTTTCAAAAATCCGGCCATCAAATCACGCGCCAGCCGGAATCGGCCAATTTGGTCGTTATCAACTCCTGCGCGGTAACGCAGGATGCCGCCAGAAAATCACGCAATCTAATTCGCCGCATACACCGGGATAATCCCCACGCCAAACTGGTGGTCAGCGGTTGTTATGCGACGTTAAATCAAGCGGAAACGGCATCATTAATGGGTGTTGATCTGATAGTCGGCAACCAGGACAAAAACCGGCTGGTTGAAAAAACCCTGGCTGAGCTTAACATGGACAGTATGCCTGTAATGTCTACAGAGCCCGGCGAGTTCTCATTATTCACCCGCGGCAGGCAACGTGCGTTTGTAAAAGTGCAGGATGGCTGCCGTTACCGCTGCACGTTTTGCATAGTCACAATCGCCAGAGGCGACGAAATGAGCCGCCCGGTGCAGGATGTCATCGATGAAATCAATGCCCTGCATCATCAAGGCATCAATGAAGTCATTCTGACCGGCGTTCATCTCGGTGGTTATGGCAGCGATTTGGGCAACAATTTGTCAGACCTGATCAAAGCCATTCTATCGAAAACCGATATTCCAAGGCTTAGACTAGGATCGCTAGAGCCCTGGGAGTTATCTGAAGATTTTTTTGAATTATTCGACAATCACCGCTTAATGCCGCATTTGCATCTGCCCTTACAAAGTGGCTCGGATTCAGTGCTGCGGAGGATGGCACGGCGCTGCAAAACGAAAGAATTTGCCGCTATTGTCAACCGGCTAAGAGAGCAAAACTCCTGTTTTAATATCAGCACCGATGTCATCGCTGGTTTTCCCGGCGAAACCGACCTGGAATGGCAGGAAAGCTTTGATTTCATCAAAAATACCGGCTTCGGCCACCTCCATATTTTTACCTATTCCCGACGCGAAGGCACCAAGGCCGCAAGCCTGCCTGGTCAGCTCGATGATGAAATCAAAAAACGGCGTAGCCAGCAGTTACATGCATTGGCAAACGAAATGAAACAAAAGTTTTATGAAGCCAACGTAGGCAATGAATTCCCGGTGTTGTGGGAAGGCTACCGTGAAACTTTGACGAAAGATACGCAACGGGTTTATGGCTATACGCCGAATTACCTCCGCGTGGGTTGCGTCATCAATAATGATGAATCGATTGAAAACCGGACTATTGGTGCCAGAATTACAGCAGTCTGTGAAGATTATGTCGTCGGGGAACTTGGCGATAAATAAAAAGCCTATGCTTAAAAGCCGTCTGATTTGTCACCCGGGCACAACATGCCCTGCGGTAAGTGAGTTGCAGGTTGAAATTGAGCTTGATCATAATGGCAATTTGCAGCTACGCTATCAACTGACCGGAGATTTGACGTGCCTATACATTCCGGCACCTGAGCCGCCTGCAGCGATTGACGGTTTGTGGGAACATACCTGTTTTGAGGCTTTCACAACACTAGAGGGGGAAGAAAGTTACCATGAATTCAATTTCTCACCATCCGGCCAATATGCTGGCTATGCTTTCAGCCACTATCGAATACGGACGCAATGGATGCCAACCTTTGCACCCGATATCACTTGTTCAAAATCCAACAAAATTTACCAACTGCAAACCATGATTGCCAGTACAGACTTGCCTGTGAATATGGCCGGCAAGCCATTTCAGCTGGGTTTGTCAGCCGTTATAGAATCACATGATGGCAGCCTTTCGTATTGGGCGCTGCATCATCCTTCAGCACGTCCCGACTTTCATTGTCGCGATGGCTGGATTCTGTCGATTAACCGTAGTGAGCTTCTTTGATGGCTTTGAAATGTGGTATTGATCGATTACTTGACGATCCCGCCTTGCGTTCACCATTAGCTGGCAAGCGTATAGCCTTGCTGGCGCATCCTGCGTCCGTTACCAAGGATTTGACTCATACCCTGGATGCCTTGGCCGACTTGTCTGAAATTCATTTGTGCTCAGCCTTCGGCCCTCAACATGGCCTGCGCGGCGATAAGCAAGACAACATGGTTGAATCCCCGGATTTTATGGACTCTGCGCTGGGCATTCCGGTGTTCAGTCTTTATGGCCAAGTAAGACGCCCTACTGATGCCATGATGGCGACTTTCGATGTCTTGCTGGTAGACTTGCAGGACTTAGGTTGCCGTATTTATACGTTTGTCACCACGTTGCGTTATGTGCTGGAAGCGGTTGCGATTAATCGCAAAGAAATCTGGGTGCTCGACCGCCCCAATCCGGCCGGCCGGCCTGTGGAAGGATTGACCCTAAGACCAGGCTGGGAAAGTTTTGTCGGTGCTGGTCAGCTGCCGATGCGTCACGGCCTCACGATGGGCGAACTGGCGCACTGGTTTATCTACGCCCTTGGCCTGGAAGTCGATTGCCGCGTAATCAAGATGGAAGGCTGGGAACCTGCTGCAGCACCGGGATATGGCTGGCCGCTTGGGGAGCGCGCCTGGATCAATCCGAGCCCTAACGCGCCGAATCTCTGGATGACGCGCTGCTATGCCGGCACCGTAATGCTTGAAGGCACCACGCTGTCGGAAGGGCGAGGCACGACGCGGCCGCTGGAATTATTTGGCGCGCCGGATATCGAGCCAAAAACTTTAATGAAAACGATGCAGAAGCTTGCCCCGGGGTGGCTGGGCGGCTGCCGGATGCGTGAATGCTGGTTTGAACCGACATTCCATAAACATGCCGGTAAATTGTGCGCCGGTATTCAAATCCATGTGGAAGATAACTCCTACGATCATGCCGCTTTTCGTCCATGGCGTTTGCAGGCTTTGGCATTCAAAGCTCTTCGCCAGCTGCAGCCTGGCTATCTATTGTGGCGCGATTTTCCTTACGAATATGAGGTCAATCGTCTGGCTATCGATGTGATTAATGGTTCGACGCTGTTACGCGAGTGGGTGGATGATAGGGAAGCGGAGCCTGGCGATCTCGATGCAATTGCCCTTGTTGATGAACAGGCGTGGGAAGAAGAACGCCAGGCGTTTTTTCTGTACTATTGATGGGGGCAGGAAATTCTTTTTGAAATCTACCAATAGTTGATTGACCTTTTTTCCCGGGACAGTTTACATGCTATGGGTACAATACCGACTCCGAAGCTGGGCGTAAAAGCGAACCGGATTGCCTGAGGCGATTTTGACTGGATGTCCTATTTCGGCAAGAATCGCCTGCTTACCCTGGTAATCAACCGGCCGGGCCAGAGAATTACTAACTCACGGGAACCGTTCTATATTCAATTAGCGCTTTTGAGCAGTCTAGGGCAACAGCGAAAGAGAGGCCAAAGCGCTGATTTTAGTTATCCTTAACCCTGTTGTTGAGCATTTCACCTTGGGGCTAGCATTCGTAATTTAGAATATAATGCTGGCTTGAATGTGGCCCATAGAATGGGCAGCCGGTTGATAGGGTTGGTTAAATTTTCGTAACAGGCATGAATATCCTCAAAGCAACCGTTAGATTAATTGGCTGGCTGTCAGGCTCCATGGCCGGAATTGGAGCTTTGCTGTCTTTTTTCGGCTATCTGGTAACGGCGGCGCATGTAAGGTTGTTAGGTCTCGATATGGCCTTGTTCGGTTTTAATGCCGAGTTTTATCTGCAAAGGGGAGGCAATTTCGTCTTTTATGTTTTCGATGCCTTGAGTCAGCGCATTTTACTTCCTCTAACAGTTATATGCCTGATTCCGTTAACGTTGGTTATGGCAATCGATCTTTTTCCGGAAACGGGCAGGATGCGCACCTGGCTGAAAATGACAAAAGAAAGCTTGTTAACGATGCTTGGGCTACAAGTGCAATGGTTGCGTATCGTCGCATCGCTTGTGCTGATTTTGTTGTTGTTTGTTCAGCTCAGCCCCAGTCTTGATGATTTGATTAATCCGTTAAAAATTTCCGATCTTCTTTATTGGGCAAATGAGCCCGATTCTGGCAGAAGAAACAAAGATTGCTTTTATCTGGCATTGATCGATCAAAATTCAAACATTTTAGCCGGTGCCTTTTTCTATCTTTTAATTTCAATGCTCCGGGCCGGATTTTATTTGCTGTTGATCAGTTATACCACAGAAAGTCTTAAGTTTCGTGCTTTCATCATTGCACCGTTTTTGGTTATTTTTGCGCTCTATCTCATTTTTTTACCTATGAATTATGGGGTAATGCGCATTAAAAACGAATATCCTGAAATTTCATTCGAATCCGTCAAAGCTGTGAATGGGCAGCAAGCCAGCTATTTTCTTTTGAATCGGTCCGATAAAGCCTTAGTCTTATGGGACGCAAGGAACCAAAAAATTCTATTGGTTCCTCAAGCCGAATTAGGCCGGGCATATATCGGCCGATACCGGCCTCTTTGGCAACAAGCGACCAACCGGAGCTGCTATGAAAATTCAAACACCGAACTCGCGGATTAATCAACTATACGCCTGGCCGCTCATTACGATTATCCTTATATTGATATCGGGATGCTATGCGGGGTACCAGCAACACTCAGGCTCTGTATCTGGAGTCAAATCATATATCGGCCGTATTCAGTTCAACTGGGGCTCTAATGCTTTTCTAAATGGCATCAGGGCAAGGCAGGGCGACCCCGTATACGATAAGGACAGATTAACGACCGGTGGTGATACTAGCGTTTCGGTCTTGTTTCCGGAAGGCGGCTTCATTCAATTGGATGCGAACACGGACCCCGATTTTTCCAAATGGTTCGAAGCGGCGAGGTGTATTATCAAAGCCTTCATCCAAGTGGGACAAGTTTACGTCGAAACCAATAATGTATGCGCCTTGTTAGTCGAGGACACCCATCTTGAAGCCTTTGCGCATACCCGCTTTAATCTGGAAGTTCGGCGTGATTCTTCGCTTTTATCGGTTGTTGAAGGAGAAATGCAGATAATGCGGCCAACGTTAAGGTCTGTGAAGAGCCGTCAACGGCTTGAAGTGTTCAATAGCGGCAGAACAGAAGTCGCGCCAATACCAGAGCAAGCCATCAATGAAATAATACGCTGGAGAACCCCGTACAACCTTGAGCCAAAGGCTGGTTGGTGCTGCGCAAACAATCGGGTATTTAATTCGCAAGCTTCGGATTGTGAGAGGCGGCGGGGATTCTTCAATCATGATCGCCGGGAAACCGAATCGGCTTGCCGATCTGGGCCGCTCAAGCAGGGTTATTGCTGTTCGAATGGTGTCGTTTCCATATCGACGGCGCCGGTCTGTAACAGGCAAAATGGTCTGTTCTTTACCGATCAAAGAAATGCTGTAAGCCGTTGCGGACGCAAACCACAACCCATGCCAGGCTGGTGCTGCAGCGCTGGCAGAGTTTTTCAAGCAATGGAAAACGACTGTATAAGCCGGCGCGGAGTTTTTAACAACGATGCTAAGGCAGCCCAAACTTATTGCGATAGCTTGATTCGGGATTCAGGATATTGCTGCGCCCAAGGAAGCGTCTATTCCGAGGATAGAACGGCATGTTTACAATCCGGTGGCCGGTTTTTCGATAACAAGCGAATGGCATATCGAGATTGCGCCCCACAAACAGTAAAACCCATTAAACCTGATTGGGAAGCGCCAAAGATCAAGGTACCGCCGGTCCGAAGATTACCGTCGATACGGCCTATTACCCCGCAAACTCCTATTATCAAATGAGTAGCAATGGAGGACTCTCGATCCCGAAGACTTAAGGATATTAAGGACACAGGACATCAGGATCCGGTTTATTATCGCAGCAACTATTCTGCCATAATCATTATTATGGGGAGACGATTAGGAATTGAATTTTCAGGGGCGCTTTATCAGGTTACTTCACGGGGTGATCGTCGAGAAAATATCTACCAGATTACGTACAAGCTTCAGTCAACATCGAAACGATAAATCAAAAACAATACGTTAATTCGTACGCACCAATCTGATCCCGCCATCATCGATAATAATCAGTTTTTTCTTGTATAACGCGCCAATCGCTTGCTTGAACACTTTTTTGCTGACCCCAAAAGTGTTGTATATCGCTTCTGGCGAGCTCTTATCGCTCAACATCAACACGCCATTGTTTTCCTGCAGTTTGGTTAAAATCCTGTCGGTCAGCGATATCACCTTGCCGTAACCGGACTGATGGAGCGTCAGATCGATTTTATGATCTTCCCTGATCTGCTTTATATAGCCCTCAAGCTTTTGTCCTTTTCTGACCGGTTGAAACAGCTCATTTTTATAAAGCAAACCCCAGTGAGTATTGTTCACTATCGCTTTAACGCCGAGTTCGGTCTGGTCGGCGATTAGCAGCGACACTTTTTGGCCCGCCTTGAAATAAACGGATTCATCGGCTAACCATTTATCGATTTTGGTCGTGGCGGCAATACGGTTTTTTTCATCCAGAAAAACTTTTACCAGATAAAATTTGCCGACTTCCATTTCATGGTGTTGTTCGCTGAAAGGCACCAACAAATCTTTCGCTAACCCCCAGTCCAGAAAGGCGCCTGTATAGTTAACCGACACCACTTTTAGCCAGGCAACGTCCCCCACCTGCGCCAGCGGTATTTGAGTGGTGGCCGCCAGATGCCCTTCCGAATCAACGTAGATAAAAACCTCAAGTGTGTCGCCAAGCTGGCAGTTTTCAGGTATTTTTCTGTCCACCAGCAATATCTTTGCTGACGCGTCTGTCCCTAAATAAACCTGAACACCCAGCTTTTGTATGACGTTCAATTTTGTTACGGTGCCGATATCGATCATGAATGAAGCGCTCAACTTGTAATAATAAAGCGCACGGCATCCAGTTTTAACTGCGCCGCCTGAATATTGTCGTGAACCAGGTGTGTCATATTTTTTAAGTGCTCAATCTCTTCCGCTTTAATAACCGGATTAACTTTTTTCAATCGGGCCAGCCGTTTGATTTCTGAAGTCAAAAATGCCAACATGGATTTAGTCGCATCGGCACATAGATACTGCATAGTCGTTTTGGCCTTTTGTTCGGCCAATTCGAGCAGTTTAGTCAGCAAGGGGCGCTGATTATTAAGGAATGCAACAATCTGACCTTTATCGAAGGTGATACCGGTTTCAATCAACACGGAATGCGGATAAATATCGGTTAAATCCTTTTGATGTTGATCGATCAACACACGAATCGGCGTATGAGGCAAAAACCGGCTGATTTGCAGTTCGGAAGGTGCACTGCATTCGACAATAAATAAACACTCCAACAGAAACTGTCCGCCCTTGAGCCGTTCATGACTGATGACGCTAACTGCGGCATTACCGGTTTCGCTGGCTAAAACCAGATCCATGGCGCCAGTAACGAAGGGATGTTCCCACGTAAAGAACTGCAAATCTTCACGCGCCAGTGCAATCTGCCGGTTAACCGTGATGGTCATGCCATCTTCCTGTAATCCAGGGAAATGTGAAACACGTAAATGATCACTGGGGCGGATGATATAACAATCTGGGGAATGGAACTCGGTATCGACGCCATAGCATTCAAAGACATCTTCCATATAAGGCCATAAGACGCCCTCATGTTCGTAAGCGGTAAGTCTGGCGATGAGTTCATCAGCCGTCTCCTTGCGGCAAGAGTTCAACTCCAGCAATTGATCACGGCCATTATGCAATTGCACGGCAATTTTTTCGCTGAGGGCATGGGTTTTAGCGACAAACGCATCCATATCCCCAGCACCCTGCAACAAATCGGAGAGCTCGTTGCGTAAAATATCGGCAACAGGTTGAGCTGCAGTATTATTGCTGCGAAAAACATTCAATCCTTCGTCATACCATCGATACAACTTGTGCTGAGCGGTGTTCAGCAAATAGGGAACGTGAATCTGGATAACATGTTTCTGGCCGATGCGATCAAGGCGGCCTATCCGTTGTTGCAGTAAATCCGGATTATCTGGCAAATCGAACAGTATCAAATGCCGGACAAACTGAAAGTTCCTGCCCTCACTGCCGATTTCGGAGCAGATCAATAGCCGCGCAGAACTTTCCTCGTCGGCAAAATAGGCAGCGGCGCGGTCGCGTTCAATAATCGACATGCCCTCATGAAACAGGGCTGAAGTAATGCCCGACCGGTTTTTCAACGTTTGCTCCAGATTGATAGCTGTTTGGGCTTGTTTACAAATTAGTAAGGCTTTTTGCCCGTTTAATTCTTTGATTTTATCAACCAGCCAGAGAAACTGCGGATCATGCTGCAAGTCTTCGGGATTCGGCTGTCCGGTTAACGGATAGCCATGGCGTTCCCGTTCGGGAAAACCTTGCACGGTGTGCCGAGAATTCCTGAATAAAATGCGTCCGGTACCGTGATGGTCCAATAATATGTTAACCAGTGCAGCCCGAGCGGATGCCGACTTTAATGGATCATCAAGATTTTTCAGCAACCCTTCAACATGGTCATCTTTTAACAGCGTAGCCAGATTTTTTGAGGCTGTTTTATCCAATGGCTGCCTCGCCAGCAATAATTTTGCAGCTTTGGCCACCGGTTCAAAAAGCTTTTCCTCTTCCAGGAAAGCAGCAAAACCATAAAAACGATCGGGATCAAGCAATCGAAGACGGGCAAAATGACTTTCCTTGCCTAACTGTTCAGGAGTTGCTGTCAACAGAATCAAGCCGGGGACACGTTGGCTCAATTGCTCCACAAACAAATAGGCTGGGCTGGCGGCTTGTTCGCTCCATTCAAGATGATGGGCTTCATCGACAATGACAATGTCCCAACCCGCATCCAAGGCCTGCTGTTGTCTATTAGGATATCGTGCAAAAAAACTTTGGCTACATAATACCAATTGTTCGGTCAGAAATGGATTTTCTTCAGGTTCCCCGTTCTTTAGCGTATCTTCGGGCATCTCGCCGTCAATATCTTCATAAACATGGAGACATCTCTCCTCATCTAAAATGCTGAAGCGCATATTAAACCGCCTGAGCATTTCGACCAGCCATTGATGCAATAAACTTTCCGGAACGATAATCAAAGCGCGGCGGCTCAGGCCGTTAATGAGCCGGTAATGCAAAATCAAACCGGCTTCAATGGTTTTACCCAAACCCACTTCATCCGCCAGCATGATTCTGGGCGCTGACCGGTTGGATGATTCATGAGCGATATATAACTGATGAGGAATTAGGGAGGTTCGCCCACCCAGCAAGCCCTTAACCGGCGACAGCTGATGCTGTTGCAATCTGATCCAGGTTTGGTAACGTAGTAAAAACCACGCGCTGGGATCAATTTGACCGGTAAACAGCCTATCCTGCGGTTTGTTAAACTGAATATGATGATTGAGTTCGATTTCTTCGAGCTGAACTTCCTGGCCCGACTTATTTTTTCCTACATAGGTGATTAATCCATCATGTTCAATCCATTTGATTACCTTAAGCTTCTCCGCATCAATCGATTCAATGATGTCGCCAATTGCAAAACTGACACGAGTCAGCGGAGCATTATCACGCGCATAAACACGCTTCTCGTCACTGGCTAAAAAAAGCACCGTGACTCGGTTTGTTGTAACTTCAAGAATAAGGCCTAGACCAAGTTCAGACTCGGTATTACTAATCCAGCGCTGTCCGGGGATAATATTTTTCATTATTTGAAACGACTGCAACTATAAAAAATAAACTATTATAAGCATTACAGTTGAATTGTTCCGGCAATTAAATAAATTTGGCCGATACGATATGAAAACAATGCGTATGGCAGTGAAACTATCAAGCTAGCACTTTTGTTAAGGAACTATTAAGGTTTGCCAAATAAAATTATAACCAGTAAAAATATCAAAACCACATAATCTAAATCATTGACCACAGGAAATTATGAAAATATTACTTTCAATAATTCAATTAATTGCGGTTGCACTCTTGTTTTCAACGGTCTCATACGCATCTGGCGGCGACCGTGGACATCACAAAGGGCATTATAAACATCGTCATCATGATGATAGGGGCTATTATCCACAACCTGGATATTATGGCCCGCCACAATATCAAGATCCTCGCTCCCATCAAGGCCTGGCAGGCGGGGTTGTAGGTAGCGTTCTGGGTTACGAAATTGGCAAAGGCGATCCGATAGCAACGGGCTTGGGCGCTGCTGCAGGTTCCTATATCGGTAACGGAATCTCCGGAAGACGATAATCTGATCCATTTATCCCTTTCAGAACCTGTCGGTATAAGGCTCAGAGCCTTATACCGACAGCCCACCTCAATAATCCTTTGAACGTTGAAGTCCATTCGGCCTGACCCCGAAATCTACTTACAACCATAAACTCATTCATCTTACCTGTCGTTATCAATTACGCTCTTCAGCCTTTCGACTTTATATGCGAAGCGTTTTTGATCCTGACAGGCCGGCTGCAAGCATGAACGCGTACTTGTAAAACTTTGACATATCCCAGATATGCTCGGCAAAACAGCCATGCTCATGCCGTTTAGTTCTCCAATTTTACGCATCATTAAAATAAACGATTATCGGAACTGAATAACCATACAACAGCCACTGGAACTTACCAAGCTGGATAGCGCTGTAAACTGATTCGGCATTGAATTCGATGAAGCTCTGAAAATGTCTGAGCAAATAAAGGTATACGCTTATCTGATAGTGACAGCCAATGAAGCGGTCGCTTATCCGTTAGGTAATAAAGAAATGAATATATAGATATCCCCCATGAAATTTCGGCACTGGGGGGGTCGTCAAAGAACGCCGTGAATCCGTCCAAAGAGGCTTTCGACTGCATCCGAACTGGCGAAACCTTCAACAAATACCTCAGTACTTTGATCAGCAATGCCGAAATTTGAAATGTGATGGGTATTAATCGTTACATAACCTACATTAATCTAGCCTGTGCGCTCTTTTGCTGCTGTTAATGACTTAGGAATGACCTGATGTTACCACCCGAAAATCTATCAAACAGCAATTCGACTTAGTGTTGAATTTCATCATCATTTATTCGATACCCTCTATACACGCAGTCACCTTCAATAGGCCTGGCACCGCGCTTATCACGGCAGAAGAGACCTATTCCCGGAATGCAAAAGTCTTTGGGCAAAGGTAGCGTTTACATGTTTATTTCGCCATTTAACAATATCAAGTCAGTAATTCTATGGGCGGCCAAAGCGCTCATTTCAATTCACCGACTTGCAGAGCTACAGGCTTAACCTGTCAGAAATCTCTGAAAATCCAGTAACTGTCAGATTAAGTTTGAAAGATTACAGGGCAAACCAGTTATAATTCAATCTGTAACAGCGCTTTCTTGACTCAATCATGACAAACAAAGTGGAACATATGGTAAATAATCCTTCCGGATTACTGATCCGTTTGCTTGATCGAAGTAAATATCTTGATTATTTCATTGTATTTATCATCGGTGCTTGGCCGATTGTATTATCGATATTGATTGGTGCACACCAAAAGATTAAGGATTATGACGGTTATTTTGATCAACCTAACTGGTGGTCTCTCTGCGTACTTTTTCCCGCAATTCTTTTTGCCTTTCGTTGGGTAATGGGAAAAATGGTGCCGGTTGTTACCGCGACTTTACCGCTAGAGACTCCGCCCATCATCAATATTATCCGGGACGTTGCTGCCAGAGAATGGGTGTACAGCCAGTTACGTCGGCAAATACTGTCGAACAAGAACATTCGTTTTACATTGTTATTGGTTGTGATCATCCAAGTGCTTGATATGTTGCCACTGATTGTTATCTATGCGAGTGATGTTCCATCAGAGTTAAAAGACTGGAAATCACTTTATTTATTAAAGGCTGCCCAAATCAATAAGACAAGTAACTTATTTTTATTGTGCTTTGCCTATTTCGTTCAATTCTGCGTCACCTTTATCGGTATCCTGAGTATTATTCTTTTTTTCAGGCACAATTATTATTTTATGCGTAATATCTACCAACGCCATTCTGATCACACAGTGAATGAGCAGTGTAGGTTTCATATTGATATAAATGATATAAACCGGTGTTTTGGGTTTCGGATTGCCAATGAAGCTTTTAATACGCAAATCAAGGCACTAATGCTTGCAGGTGCAGCGATGTTTATTAGTCGTTATGTTCATGGCCAGCAAAGTTCCCGCATTGACTTCCTCAACTGGTCGTTTGTGCTGCCCAGCTTTAACTTTCCACTTGCTGGACAATGGTTAATGGCATTATTTTGGCTGGTTGCCTTAGTCATTGTATCCATGCCCGCATTTGTCAAATTGCTTCCTTTATTTCGAAGCAGAACGAAGCAACTTGTTGGTTTAACGCTAGAAAGCTATTTGCGCGAATTTTTTTCACCCGAAACATGGCCTAAAGACAAGTTTGGCAAGGATGAATCTGTTGCCATTGTTGCAAATAAATTTGCTAATAACTCTTTCTGGCCCACTGGAGATAACCGTGCCAGCGCTTTATTTCTTTTTTCCTACTGGATTTTTCTCGTTATTTTGTTACCTCCTGCGTCATTTAGCATTGTCACTCTTCTAATTACATTGGTGTTTTACGGTATTGTTGCCCATAGCCTAAGGACCCTGACATTCAAAGGATTGCAATGGGTTTTAGGTTATGTTGATGAAATGTTGGTGGTAGATAAACCACAAAATTTTGCAATTGATGATGCAACACCTGAAAAAAGCGATGCCAGTCTATTTATTAGTTATCGGCGCAGTGATAGTGCCCCCTATGCGCGCTCTATTTATCAATATCTCCGAAACTATCTCCGCGATGAAAACATATTTATGGACATTGAAGACATAGGGCCTGGCTTAAAATTTAGCCAAGAGATCGAAAAGGCACTGAAGGAGGTTGATGCAGTGATCGTCCTGATTGGCAAGGAATGGGCAAAAGTGGCTGGACCAGATGCAAAACCCCGCATTCATGACCCTAATGACATGGTGCGATTTGAAATCCTCACCGCATTATCACTAGGAAAACGTATATTTCCTGTTTTAGTAGGTGGCGCAAAGATGCCACAAGCCATTGAACTTCCAGAGGCTTTGCAAGAGTTAGCTCAAATCAATGCACTGGAGCTTAGCGACCAACGTTGGAGCTATGATTTGGGTATTTTGATGAATGCTTTACATACTTCTGCTTAACCGCTTCAACAAGTGGGGCTGATGCGTTATGAGCAATGGAGTGAAGAAAAAGCCGCTAGTATAATTTCGATCGTATGTACTGCACGTAATTTAAAAAAATTGCCAGCGCCTCGTTACTTTAATTAATCGGTAGCGAGTTTTTAAATTTTGCTGCAAATTCAAACGATGCATTAGGTGAAAATGCGCTGGATAGGTCGGCAATGAGCGAATTCTAACGTCATAACTGTGCAGTTTTGATCAATTTTAAATTTGGCCTTAAAATAATTTAAATTTTTATGAAACCCATCAGGGCTGCTCGTTCGATAGCCTTTTATCCGGGCAGTCTCCTGCAGTTCTGATCAGTAAGGTCAAAGCTCCGTAAGATGAAGTGATCAAGGGACTTAACAAGCAATAAGCAGAGTTCTTTATGAGATATTACAAACACATATTCATTTCGAAAAAAAAATTATTCTTCGCCATAAGTAACCAGCCAAATTAATTTATGATTCCCTTTTAGAAAATATACTTAGCGCACCTCATATCTGGTCGTGTATTATTCCTGCATGATAATGGAGTTGATGATCAGCCTTTATCATGCCGTCTGTTTTTCAATTTGCTATGCCTCAAGTTAAACGATAAATCTATAGCGTACTGTCAGTACTTGAGCCTTCTCAACCCTATCAAAAAAATCAACTGTGCCTTTTGCAACTAAATTATTGGATTAATAGCCTAAATAATGGTAATTGCTAAACGAACACAACATGTCTGTTGCCTGAAAAGACAGGCATGTCGAAGAGTAGTCTGCATAGCTGGTATCCTAAAATTATGCTGATGGGGCGGCTTATCGGATGAAGTTGAAGGGCGAATAGAGTTTTTTAAGACTTGCACTAAGCAATTAACCGTGTTGACTAAAAATTAAATCTTTTGCCTAGCGAAAATATTACTAAAATTAGATACTACAGTTTTACATTAACAATCATTTGACCTCAGCATTTTATATTGAGACTTTAAGAGTAAAGATTTAAATCTGCTGTGGTTAATTAACGCCAGTATGCAAATATGTTGTAGTAAACAACCAACAATCAATTTGTTAATTCATATTAACGCTAACTTGACGATTCATAAATAGTATTGCCATTATAGTAGGGCGCCTTGGACAAATAGCTAGGCAAAAAATGAAAAACAAAGGCGGCCAAAAAATAATCGGCGGCCACCGAATTTATATTTTAATAACGAGATGAATTATGCAAAATCGTACTAAAAACATTGTCATAGTTGGTTTGTTTTTAACTCTACTGGGTTTACTGTTCGCTTCCAAAGGCATAGCAGATGATTTGCAAGTTCCGCAGCAAGTCATACAAAATGTTTCGGACACATTACAGAAAAAACTACAGGATAAATCCTTTACTAAGGATTTTTTACAAGTAACACAGTTTGTCAATGATGTGATATACCCGCACACCGACTTCGACAGAATCGCTCCTTTAGTCCTGGGTAAACACTGGAAAACCTCAACAACAGGCGAACGCGAACGGTTTAAACATGAGTTTCAGACTCTGTTGGTAAGAGCGTATTCCAGAGCGTTTGTTGAATATAACGACTGGTCCATAAGGTACCTACCTGTTGAAATGTCAAACGATGCGACAAAAGTTGTTGTAAAAACCAAAGTTCTGCAGCCGGGTATTCAACCTGTTGACGTAAATTACAGAATGTTGTTGAGTAAAGGTGATTGGAAAGTCTACGATATCATAATTGATGGCGTGAGCTTGGTAACTAATTACCGTTCAACATTTAACGACGAAATACAAAGAAAAGGCTCATTAACCGCAGTTATTGACATGCTAACTGTACGTAACGCAGAAGCCCTTAAAGCAAAGGGCTCTTAGCCGCTGTGTGTTCGACGGTTAGCGAGCCTTCCTTTTTTTCGAAATCAAAAAGCCTCCTTCTTGATTAGAAGCATCCCCAAGCTTGAAGAGCAAGTGGATATCGCTTGGAGCTGCATATTCAACAACTTTTACTCACCATAATTCTTGGTCAAATATGTCACAATCGGCTCGACATCTTCCGGCCTGATTGGCGCGCCCATGACTTTTATCATTTTATCGACCGTTTTTTCCCAGCCCTGCCTGCCCAGAAATACAGAATTCATCTGGATATAATCGAGGCTGTGGCACATAACGCAATTAGCCAAAATTAAGTCTTTGCCCGACCCATTTTTCAGTTTGATGTCACTTTCATCGGCTAAAACACAATTATTAACTAAAAAACTCATCAAAATAAACCACAATTTCATGATGAAACCCTCTTAAGTAACAAGAATGTTTAATTTTTGTATACTGTTATGATGATAACCCGCCGGATTCTCAAGCAATTGCAGGGGCTGGAAAGCACCAATTTGGTTTGTGGCTTTAACCAGGATCCTGTAAGCGCCTTGTTCATGAGGGGTAAACTGGAAATGCCATTGCCGCCATGAGAAACGTCCAAGATTTTCCTTAAGCTGGGCGATCCACCATGATTTTCCATCATCTGTGGAAAATTCGACTTGCTTTATACCATGACCTCCATCCCAAGCAATGCCTTTTACCTCAATCGATTGCCCAATATCGAAGCTCCGTTTATCGTCCATATTGGTAATAAGAGAATTAATCGTTATTTCAGTGATGGGTGTGTTGACTTCAGTAGCTTGCGAGTCAAATTTTTCCAGCCTCGGAAATTTACCTAGAGGCACTCGATATGCGTTTTTCATCCAAAAGCTGTCAGAAGGCATGGAGATCACGTTGATTGTACTAAGATGCTTCATCCAATAAGTTGCTGTCCACCCCGGAACTACCAGTCTTGCCGGATAACCGTTCCAATGTGGCAAGGATTCGCCATTCATTTCAAAGGCTATCAACGTATTCTCATCGATTGCTTTCCAAACTGGAAGACTCTTGCTGAAATCAGGTATTTTGGCAAACGTACCGGTATCAGCTCCGTTGAATGCCACTTCCAGTGCATTTTTTTTAAGTCCTGCTTTGTTGAGTACATCTTTAAGCCTTACCCCCCTCCACCGTGCATTTCCCATTGCTCCATAACCCCATTGTATACCGGGAACATGAGGCTGAACCAATCCTCGCCGGTTTCCTGCACATTGGTTAACGGCTGCAATCTCCACCTGCTCAAAATTTTTTTTGAGATCCTCCAATGAAAATTCAAAGGGTTTATTCACAGAATCTCCGCCAATCTTAAGTTTCCATGTTTGTGCATTTACCTTTGGGATATTGGCCAGATGGTAACGCACGAAAAAAACGTCATTCCGTGTAAAGGGCTCATTAAAATAGGCCAAGGGGGTCTCAAGATTTGGTGGACGAAACGTCCTTTTGATGAGAGGCTTTTTGCCCTCTAACGATTCCAGCACTGCAGACTCCAGCGCTCCCAAGGGCATTTCGGACGGACCCATTGAAAGAGTATTTGCAAATCCAGGACGTGTGATGATCCCGCCGCTTGTGCCAATTGCAATACCACTGGCAACCCCCCTTAGGAAATCTCTTCTTTTCATTGCTGCTACCTCGTTATTTCTATTTTTTTGGATTCCAAATTGTATTCAAGACAGCTTCCCGTATTTCGTATTATTAAATATGACTTTAATTGTATAAATTAATTAGGATAAGGGTGTGAATCCTACAATTACCCTGGCTTTCCGCCCGGTAAAAGCTTCCAGAGGTGTTTAGTGCAGTTGGAGGTTCTTTCATTATTTTCGTTTCGTGCATCCGTATTGCGATAGTGAGTTTTACGGTCACATGCACTGGCTGTATCGATCGGAACGGTCAAACATGCTAGGGATCAGTGAAATCGCCGAAGTTCTTAACCGGACTGTCCATTATATAATGATGCCAGACTCTCTGAGCCCAATACATTTCTTGTTATGACAGCAACGGGTACGGACCCTTTGGGATCTAATCCAAGCACCATTGTTGCCATGATAATCGTTTTGCGGCTGGAAAAGTGGAATACCGATTTTGACGGTTAGCCTAGTTAATGATTAATTAGCCCCTTAAATGTAAGATCGCAAGCTTTTGGGATTGCAACTTGAAAATCTCTGAATGCGGTTTCCTTTGATGCAGAGGATATTTCATGCTGCTCCAGACATGGCAAAACAACCATCCGTTTTTGATAATATAGCAAATCTACCCAATGGGGATCCACTTTGATTATAATATACAACAGATAACAAAATTTTTTGAGCTGGCTTGATTTCAGTTTCGAAGTCTAGAACATCCGTAAAAACAGTTCAATCTTTCACCAAAAGCATGCTTCTATATGGACCAAAGAATAGCACTGCGTTGGGAAATAAAACAACTAATAATGAATTCCCGTAAAATGATGATTTTAAGGCTAACCAACCTCAGCAGCGAAAGCTGAGCTCTAAAATAAGCTATAAAATCAGGTTATTC
>Ga0209798_10000241_pt1 | contig 31716 bp, 26 predicted proteins | sample DOMMetBare3Fresh_FD_187475 | JGI IMG/M metagenome (GOLD analysis project Ga0209798, IMG submission 187475) | Wetland sediment microbial communities from St. Louis River estuary, USA, under dissolved organic matter induced mercury methylation -... | ecosystem: Environmental > Aquatic >... | reverse complement strand
CCTGGCCGTTGCGGATCACGTCGGACTCGCCCAGGGTCCCCAGCAGGGCCATCCGGGCCTTGTCCGGACCGGCGAACCAGATCCGCATCGTGTGCGTGCCCGAGACCAGGGAAGTCAGGTCGGAGCTGCCCGTGCCACCCGAGGCACCGGCGATGGGCAGGTCCGGCAGGCCGAGATCGGACTGCTGAACCACGGTCCCGGAGAGTCCGTCAAGACTCGCCTGCTGCACATCCACCAGCAGTTGCGCTGCGGTCCGCGTCGGCAGCCCGTCACCGGCGATGGCACGCACTCCCCCCCCGATCGCCGTCCCCCCGCCGACCAGGGCCACTGCGGTCACCGCAGGAACCGCCCACCGCAGGGCCGGGTTGCGTTCGAAGATGCTCATGGCCCCATCCTCCACCCGGCCGCCTGTGAGCCAACTGAGAACCCCTGCGGGCTCCCGTGCACCGTGACAGGCTGTGTGCCGTGCGACTGCTGGTGGTCGAAGACGAGCAACGCCTCGGGGCGGCACTTCGGCGCGGGTTGACCGCCGAAGGGTTTCTGGTGGACGTGGCCACGGATGGACCCACCGGCCTCGAAGCCGCCCGCCATGGCGGGTACGACGCGGTAGTGCTCGACGTGATGCTGCCGGGGATGTCGGGCTACAACGTGGTCCGGACCCTGCGCACCGAGGCGAACTGGGTGCCCGTCCTGATGCTCTCGGCCAAGGACGGCGAGTATGACCAGGCGGATGGGCTGGACTACGGCGCCGACGACTATCTCACCAAGCCCTTCTCCTTCGTGGTGCTGCTGGCACGGCTGAGAGCGCTGACCCGACGCAACCTGCCTGCCCGCCCGGCGATCCTCGCGTCCGGTGACGTCACGCTGGATCCGGCCAGCCATGAGGTCGAGGTCGCCGGAACACCAGTCGCGCTGACGCCGCGCGAGTACGCCCTGCTGGAGTACTTCCTGCGCCACCCCGGCCGCGTCGTCAGCAAGACCGAGCTTCTGGACAATGTCTGGGATGCGGCGGAGAACGTGGACCCCAACGCCGTCGAGGTCTACGTCGGCTACCTGCGACGCAAGGTCGGACGTGATGTGCTGCTGACCGTGCGCGGCGCCGGCTACCGACTAGCCCGATGAGCGATCGCCCGCCCGGAACCAGCCTGAACGGACTCAGCCTGCGCGCCCGACTCATGGCGGTGGGTGTCACCGGTGTGGCACTGGCCCTCGCGCTCGGCAGCCTCGTGCTCTACGCCGTGCTGACCGTCACGGTGAACCGCACCGTGGACGACAGCGCCTTTGCCAGCGCCCGTGCGGTCGCCGCAATGGTCGACAGCAACACCGTGCCGGACCCACTGCCGGTCTCGGGATCTCAGATCGTGCAGGTTGTGGACAGCTCGGGAGCCATGGTCAGCGCCTCGGTGACCGCAGATCGCCTGACTCCGTTGCTGCGCTCGCCCGAGCTGGCCAAAGCCCTTGCCGGAGAACGGATCTCGGTCCCCGGAGCCAGAGCGGGTCTGACCGGGAACCTGCGCGTCATCGCCATTAAGGCGGGTCCACCCTCCAGCGCCCGCAGCATCATCGTGGCCGTCCCGGTCAGCGACATCGAGGAGAGTCAGCGCGTCCTGCGTTCCACTTTGTTGGTCGCCTACCCCCCGCTGGTCGTCATCATGGCCCTGATTGCCTGGCGGGTCATCGGCTGGACCTTGCAGCCGGTCGAGACCCTGCGCTCGGGGGCGGCACGAATCAGTGGCAGCGACCAGGACGAGCGGCTGGCGGTTCCTGAGTCCGCTGACGAGATCCGCGCCTTGGCGCTCACCCTCAACGACATGCTCGACCGGCTGGCCGCCGCCCGCGGACGGCAACGCGCCTTCGTGGCCGATGCGGCCCACGAGCTGCGCAGCCCTCTCGCCAGCATGCGCACCCAGCTTGAGGTGGCCCAGCATCTGGGAGAGGGCGGTGAGCTTGCGGCCGACCTGCTCGCTGACGTGACTCGCCTCGCCGCGCTGGTCGAGGACCTGTTGCTGCTGGCGCGGGCCGGAGGGGACGCCACCCACCCACCCGTGCGCGAGTCGCTTGATATCAGAGCCCTGTTGGTCGCGACTGCCAACCGCTATGCCAGCGCACGCGTGCCGGTGACCGTCGCCACGGGACCGGCTGTGTACGCCGCCGCCAATGCCGAGGAACTGCGTCGAGTGCTGGCCAACCTGGTCGACAACGCGGTGCGCCATGCCCGCTCTGCCGTATCTCTCGAAGTGCGCGCCGAAGGCGGGCACGCGGTGCTGACCGTGGCGGATGACGGACCCGGCATACCTGCTGCTGAACGAGAGCGGGTGTTCGAGAGGTTCGCCCGGCTCGATGACGCCCGGGACCGGGACGCGGGAGGCACTGGCCTTGGGCTGGCCATCGTGCGTGAGCTGGTCCGTCGCTCGGGAGGTTCGATCTCGTTGCAGGACAACCCCTCCGGGACCGGAATCGCGGCGGTGGTCCACCTCCCCCGCTGACATCGGCAGCCGTGGTGAGCACTGGAGTGTTCTGTTCGGCTCCTATGCTCTGCCCCCAGCGATGGGACAGAGCAGCGCGGCCCTGGGGTCGACACCGCCCGGGCGCCGGGGCAGAGCATAGAAGCGGCCTTGACCGCCCAGGCAATGGGTCCCGCATCTGGAGGTCGCGCGGACGTTGTGCACCGCGGACCTTGTGCACCGTGGACCCTTGTGCACAAGGGTCCACCAGATCGCCCCACCATCCACTGGCGCCACCACAGGGATGGACGGCTCGTCGACGGTCAAGCATGGTCGAGGCATGGATGAGCTCAACTCGGATCGTGAGGCCAAACCCGTTGTCGCCGAGGTCGGCCGGGCCTTGCGCACCGCCCGGAGGAGACGAGGGCTGAGCCAACGCGAGCACGCCCGGAAGATCGGCGTCAGCAAGTCCCGACTGGCGCGTCTCGAGAGCGATGCCGGGCCGCAGAGTCTGGAGATGGTCTCGCAGGTCCTGATGGCATCGGGCTTCCGACTCGAAGTCATCGACACATCCGGAACGGCACCGCAGGAGGGCGATGCGGCAGCCGCGGCGCAGCTGGAGCTGTGCGACGCGAGCGGTCGACGCTTTCCGGCTCACCTCGACGCATACCGCCTGGAGTACCCACCTACGTACTGGTTCGTCCGCAACGGCGGATGGACCACGTCAAAAGCGTTCCCCCAGTGGACCTTCGAACGGCGGTTCAGTCCTGGTCGGGAGACTTGGTCGTGAGCTCCATGGCCAGCAGCTCGGCGATCTGCGCGGTGTTGAGGGCCGCGCCCTTGCGCAGGTTGTCGCCGCAGACAAACAGCTCGATGGTGTTGGGGAAGTCCAGAGCCTGTCGGATCCGCCCGACAAAGGTAGGGTCCGACCCCACGACGTCGGCCGGGGTCGGCCACTCGCCGGCTGCCGGGTCGTCCAGGACCACGACTGAGGGGGCCTCGACCAGCGCCTGACGAGCCTCTTCTGCGGTCAGCGGCCTCTCGAAGACGGCGTGGACCGCGAGCGAGTGGGTCGTCACCACGGGCACGCGTACGCAGGTCGCCGAGACCTTGAGATCAGGGATGGCCAGGATCTTGCGGGACTCGTTACGAACCTTGAGCTCCTCCGAGCTCCAGCCACCGTCCTTCAGCGAGCCGGCCCAAGGCACGACGTTGAGAGCCAGCGGGGCAGGGAACGGCGAGTCCTCGCCCAGCTTCTCGTTGACCGTGGCACGCACGTCCCCCGCGTGCTGACCGGCCTCACGCCGGCCCGACAGCACGGCAATCTCGTCATAGAGACGGTCGATGCCCGCCTGGCCGGCACCCGAGGCGGCCTGGTAGGACGCGACGACGAGCTCTTTGAGACCCCAGCCGGCGTGGAGCGCACCCAGCGCGTCCATCATCGTCAGCGTCGTGCAGTTCGGGTTGCTGATGATGCCCTTGGGCCGATTGCGAACCTGGGCGGGGTTGACCTCGGGTACGACCAGCGGCACGTCGGGGTCCATCCGGAAGGCTCCGGAGTTGTCAACGACGACCACGCCGTGCGCCACGGCGATGGGAGCCCACTCTGCCGAGATCTCGTCGGGGACGTCGAACATCGCGACGTCAACGCCGTCGAACACCTCGGGGGTCAGCGCCTTGACCACGAGGTCCTCACCTCGCACGGTGAGGACCCTGCCGGCCGATCGCTCGGAGGCGACCAGGCGGATCTCGCCCCAGACGTCCTCGCGCTGACCCAGGATGCTGAGCATGACGGTGCCGACCGCGCCGGTCGCGCCGACGACAGCGAGGGTGGGTTTGCGAGTGCTCATCGTCCTGTACCTCCGTAGACCACGGCCTCGCCCTCCGAGGAGTCAAGGCCAAAAGCGGTGTGAACAGCCCGCACGGCGTCGTCGAGCTGGTCATCTCGGGTGATGACCGAGACGCGGATCTCCGAAGTGGAGATCATCTCTATGTTGATGCCGGCAGTGGCCAGCGCCTTGAAGAATGTAGCGGACACGCCAGGGTGCGAGCGCATGCCGGCCCCCACCAGCGAGAGCTTGCCGATGTGGTCGTCATACAGCAGCGAGGCGAAGCCGACCGCCGGCTGGATGCGCTTGAGTGCCTGGACGCCGACCTGGCCGTCGGTCTTTGGCAGCGTGAACGAGATGTCGGTCAGGCCGGTCTCCACGGCAGAGACGTTCTGCACGATCATGTCGATGTTGATCTCGGCATCGGCGACGGCCTGGAAGATCTCGGCCGCCGTGCCGGGCCGGTCAGGGACGCCGACGACGGTGATCTTGGCTTCGCTGCGGTCGTGAGCGACACCGGCAATGATCGGGGCTTCCACGTTGTCTCCTTCTTCTTCTGCAGATTGAGTGACGACCAGCGTGCCCTCGCGGTAGGAGAACGAGGACCGCACGTGGATCGGTATATCGAACCGCCGGGCGTACTCGACGCATCTCAGGTGCAGGATCCTTGCCCCGGCGGCGGCCATCTCGAGCATCTCCTCGTTGGAGAGCCGGGCAATCCTTCTGGCGGTGGGCACGATTCTCGGGTCGGCGGTGAATACGCCGTCCACGTCCGTGTAGATCTCACAGACGTCCGCATGCAGTGCGGCGGCGAGTGCGACCGCAGTCGTGTCGGATCCGCCACGGCCCAGGGTCGTGATGTCCTTGCTGTCCTGGCTGACACCCTGGAAGCCGGCCACGATCGCAATATCCCCGTTGTCCAACGCCCCCCTGATCCGCCCTGGCGTGACGTCGATGATGCGTGCCTTGCCGTGCGAGGAGTCGGTGATGACCCCAGCCTGGGATCCGGTGAATGACCGCGCGGTGTGGCCGAGGTTGGCGATCGCCATGGCCAGGAGGGCCATCGAGATGCGCTCGCCGGCAGTCAGGAGCATGTCCATCTCGCGGCCGGGTGGCAGCGGACTCACCTGCTGGGCGAGGTCGAGCAGCTCATCTGTCGTGTCACCCATGGCCGAGACCACGACACAGACCTCGTTGCCGGCCTTGCGTGTCTCGACGATCCGCCGCGCGACACGCTTGATGCTGTCAGCGTCAGTCAGGGACGACCCGCCGTACTTCTGGACGACCAAGCTCACGTGAGGCTCCCAGTTACGTGGACGGCGGAAAGGCTAGTTTACTGATGCCCAGCTGTCCGCGCCGGTGAGGCCGTATACCGAGATGTCGCCTTTCGTGCCTACCAGGCGGTGGATCACATCGAGACCACGAGCGGGGCCAGCAGAATGTCCGGAAGCTCGCGCTCCACGGACTGCAAACGCCACCGGTCACTGAACACCGCCAGCAGCACGCCGTCGTCGCGGGTGAGCACCTCGACCGCACGCTGCCCGCGCAGTCGCTCCCTGCCCTCTTCGTCGGTGCGACGGGCCAGGGAGTAGTCGAGCCGGTCGAGCGAGATCGGCGAGTGGTACTCGCCCGCCATCCGGTGCACGGCGACCTCGAACTGCATGGGGCCGACGGCCGCCAGAACCGGCGCCTGGTCACCTCGCAGGTCGGAACGCAGCACCTGCACGACACCCTCGTGGTCCATCTGTTCGATGCCACGCCGGAACTGCTTGTATCTGCTGGAGTCCTTGGCCCGGGCCACCGCGAAATGCTCGGGCGAGAACGACGGGATCGGCGGAAAGGTGACCGCCTGCTCGGCGAAGAGCGTGTCACCGACGCGCAGCGCGTTGGCGTTGACCAGGCCGACGACATCGCCAGGGAAGGCGCGGTCAATGCTCGTCCGCTCGCGACCCATGACCTGTTGGGCGTACTTCGTCGCGAAGGGGCGGTTGGTCCCGGAGTGGGTGACCACCATGCCGCGTTCGAACATGCCGGAGCAGATGCGCACGAAGGCGAGGCGATCACGGTGGGCGACATCCATGCCGGCCTGCACCTTGAAGACGAAAGCGCTGAAGGGAGAGTCGATCTCACGCGCAACACCGTCGGCGTCCGGCCTCGCGCCGGGTGCCGGAGCCAGGTCAACAAGGGTGTCGAGCAGGAACCGGACACCGAAGTTGAGGACGGCCGAGCCGAACATCACTGGGGTGCTCGTGGCGGCAAGGAATCCCTCGGGATCGTGGCCGGCGCCGGTCGCCACGATGAGATCGCTCTCCTCGACGGCACGCCGCCACGCTTCGCCCTCGAGAGCTTCGGCGGACTCGGCGCTGAGGTGCTCCTCGGGAGCCACTGTTGCGCCGCCGTCGGTGCGGGTGAACTTGAGGTACTCCCCCGTGGCCATGTCCAGGACGCCCCGGAAGTCACCGGCGATGCCCACCGGCCAGTTCAACGGTGCCGGCTGCAACCCGGTCCGCTGGTGGATCTCGTCCATGAGGTCGAGGGCGTCTTTGCCCGGGCGGTCCCACTTGTTGATGACCGTGATGATCGGGATGTTGCGGTGCTTGCAGACCTCGAAGAGCTTCATCGTCTGGGCCTCGAGGCCCTTGGCCGCGTCCACCAGCATCACGGCCGCGTCCACCGCCGACAGCACCCGGTAGGTGTCCTCGGAGAAGTCGGCGTGCCCAGGGGTGTCGACCAGGTTGATGACGGCATCGCGATAGGTGAACTGCAGTGCCGCTGAGGTGATCGAGATCCCGCGCTCACGCTCGATGTCCATCCAGTCGGACACCGTGCCCCGCCGACCGTCCTTGCCGTGCACCGAACCGGCCCGCATGAGGACTCGGGCGTGCAGTGCCAATGCCTCGGTCAAGGTCGACTTGCCGGCGTCGGGGTGACTGATGACGGCGAACGACCGTCGCCGCCCAGCCTGCTTCACCGTCTCGGGAACTGCCGTTCGCCCCGTTTTGGGGGCTGCGCTCGTCATACTCATCGGACTCAATGTTACGTGACGAACGACGCACGCCTCGCTTGATGCCTCAGGGGTACGGGGCTGGCTCAGGGGTACAGGGCGTCGAACTCCGCTTCAGCGACCGTGTCGGGGTCAGCGTCGAGCCGGATGTGGCCGAGCACCGCCTGCAGGACCTGCAGGGCACGAGTGGCGCTGTCACCCCAGGACGACAGGTAGCTGAACTGCCACCACCACAAGGCCTCGCTGACCCGGCCGCTCTCGTAGTGCTGCAGACCATGCATCAGCGCGGCGGCCACATCGGCAAGATCGTTGGACAGGGAGCCCTTGGCCACCATGACCCCGACGAGCGGGTCGACGACGTGGGCATAGTCATCCAGGCCCTCGAACAGACTGGCCAGACCCTGTCGCACCGGGTCCACGTCGGCGTCGGGGCCGGGGTCGGCCTCGAACCGCTCGTCGGGAACCACATCCGTGATGGCGCCTAGGCGGGCACCCGCGACGAGAACCTGCGAGACCGCAAGCAGCAGAACAGGTATCGCGGTGTCGGGCGAGGAGCCCGAAGCCACCTCGTTGACCGTCGCCAGGTAGGCGCGGGCGTCGTGCGCAGACTCTTCGCCAAGGTTCAGCAGCTCATCCACCATGACCAGCTCGTCAGACATCGATCAGTCTCCTGCCCTCAAAGGCCCGACCGAGAGTGACCTCGTCGGCGTACTCCAAGTCTCCACCGACCGGCAGCCCGGAAGCCAGACGTGTGACCTTCAGGTTCATGGGGCGCAGCAGGCGGGCCAGATAGGTGGCCGTCGCCTCCCCCTCGAGGTTGGGGTCGGTGGCGATGATGATCTCGCTGACGTCAACATCGGCCAGCCGGGTCAACAGCTCCTTGATCCGCAGGTCGTCCGGGCCGATGCCCTCGATCGGGCTGATCGCGCCACCGAGCACGTGGTAGCGCCCGCGGAACTCGCGGGTCCGTTCGACGGCCACGACGTCCTTGGGCTCTTCGACGACGCAGATGCAGGTCAGGTCACGCCGAGGGTCCAGGCAGATGCGGCACTGTTCGGCTTCGGCGACGTTGCCGCAGATGCTGCAGAAGCGGACCTTCTCCTTGACCTCCACCAACGCTTTGACGAGCCGATTCACATCGACCGCATCGGCCTGCAACAAATAGAACGCGATGCGCTGCGCGCTCTTGGGACCGACGCCTGGAAGTCGTCCGAGCTCGTCGATCAGGTCCTGGACCACGCCTTCATACACATCGGTGAGCCTATCCCCTGGCTGTGACCGAGATCCCTCGATGCACCCGCGAAGGCCGCCGGGCGAGGCCGAAGGAAACCTGGCGCGGCTACTGGTCGAGCTCGCCAATCACCATGCCGCCGAGCACACGCTCGATCACGGGCTGACCCATGTCTGCGGCCTCCTCGATGTTCTCGTCGTCAGCGCTGACCACGCTGTCGTCGGCGACCGATGACGAGGCGTTCGCCCTCCGCCTGCTCGCCTCCTGGGCTACGGCTGCCCTCGCGCGCTGCCTCGGCGTTGAGGGCTGGTCCGGGGTGGGCGTCGGCGCCGGTATGGCAGGTGCGCTCGGCGTGGGGGGCGGCGGAGCGCCGGCCGACTTCTTGGACGGGGCCGAGACGTTCCAGTCGTCATCCGGCTCTGGGTCGGCGGGTGCCTCGTCGGTAGGTGCTGTGTCCGCCGATACCGGGTCGGCGAGTGCCTGGTCGGCGAGTGCCTGGTCGGCGAGTGCCTGGTCGGTGGTTGCGGGGTCGGTGGTTGCGGCGTCGGTGGTTGCGGCGTCGGTGGAGAGCACGCCCTCGACCTTCGTGTCCACGCCGATGACCTCGATGAGTGCCTGACGGACGACCTCGGCGTGGTTGCGTCCGCGCAGGGCTGACAACAGACCGTCGGTCGACAGGCCCAACAGCAAGCGTTCGCCGTTGTAGTCGAGGACTCGCGTGTTCTGCGAGACGAAGCTCCACGTAACCCTTGAGATCGTGGCGATCTTGGTCAGGACGTCGGGCCAGGACCGACGGATCGCGTCGGTGTCGATGCCGCCGGGCGTCGGTGCTGGCGTCGCGACTGCCGCTGTGACCGGCGCCGTGACCGGCGCCGTGGCCGGCGCTGTGACCCGCTCTGGCCTGCCGACCGGAATGGCAGGCGCTTCCGTCGTTCGGGGACTCGGAGAAGCGGAGCGGCGGGCGCTCGGCGCGGCCACCGCCGGAGACGGTGACGTCGAGGACGGTGACGCCGAGGTACCTGTCATCTCGAGGCGACGTTCGAGGCGATCCAGCCGTGCGGCATACCCGCTCTCGCCGGAGGCGCCCGGCAGCAGGAGCCGGGCGCAGATCAGCTCCAGCTGCAGTCGAGGTGCCGTCGCTCCGGTCATCTCGGTCAGGCCGGCGTTGACGATGTCGGCAGAGCGCGACAAGGCACCAGACCCAAATGCCGCCGACTGCTGGCGCATCCGCTCGAGCTGGTCCTCGGGAATGCCGCGCAACACCGACGAGGCGCCCTCGGGCACGGCGGCAACCACGATCAGGTCACGCAGGCGCTCGAGCAGGTCCTCGACGAACCGGCGCGGGTCGTGGCCGGTCTCGATCACCTTGTCGACCTGGCGGAAGACGGAGGCGCCGTCACCGGCCGCGAATCCGTCGATCGTCGCGTCGAGCAGCTCGCCGTCGGTGAACCCGAGCAACGCCGCCGCGTTCTCGTAGGTCAGGCCTTCGTCGCCGGACCCGGCAATCAGCTGGTCGAGCACCGACAACGAGTCACGGACCGAACCGCCGCCGGCACGAATGACGAAGGAGAGCACGCCAGGCGCGACAGAGACCTTTTCGGATGCGCAGATCTCACCCAGATAGTCGTGCAGCGGCAGAGGGGGGACCAGCCGGAACGGGTAGTGGTGGGTCCGCGACCGAATGGTGCCGATGACCTTGTCCGGCTCGGTCGTGGCGAAGATGAACTTCACGTGCTCGGGCGGCTCCTCGACGATCTTGAGCAGGGCGTTGAAGCCCTGCGTCGTCACCATGTGCGCCTCGTCGATGATGTAGACCTTGTAGCGCGACAGTGCCGGCCCGTATGACGCCCGCTCACGCAGGTCGCGCGCGTCCTCGACCCCGCCGTGGCTGGCCGCGTCGATCTCGATGACGTCGATGCTGCCCGAGCCCCCGCGAGCCAGGGCGACGCAGGAGTCGCACACCCCGCACGGGATCGGCGTCGGCCCCTGCTCACAGTTCAGACAGCGCGCCAGGATCCGCGCGCTCGTCGTCTTGCCGCAGCCGCGTGGCCCGCTGAACAGGTAGGCGTGGTTGACCCGTCCGGTCCGCAGCGCCTGCATCAAGGGCTCGGTCACGTGCTCCTGACCGATGACGTCGGCGAAGGACTCGGGCCGGTAGCGGCGATACAGCGCTGTGCTCACGGGCCCAATCTAGTCGGCTCGCCGGACACCCTGTCAGTCCCCGCTCCGGGCATGCAGGACCCCCCGCGTACCTGGAAGAGCTCACCTGCCCTTGCTGCCTTCCGGCCCTGGGGGAGTTGGGTGAGGTACCACCACGCGAGGGGTCAGCACCCACTCTAGACGAGAGCCGCGGAAGGTCCGTTACCCGGCGCTGAAGGCCGATTGTGGAGTGCGGCTCCCCCTCGGGTAGCCTCCTCGACGGAGGATTCGCATAGTGGCCTAGTGCGCGCGCTTGGAAAGCGCGTTGAGTGAAAGCTCTCAGGGGTTCAAATCCCCTATCCTCCGCCACGTAGTACGTCCGTTCGGATCATTGCAGACCGGCTGGGCGTTTTGACGTCGAGTAATCCACTTTTAAGTCGGAAGTGGTCAGCTATTAGGACTAGTGGTCGTAGTCCGGTCGGCCGTTTTTGGACTCATTGGGCCATATATCTCGTGACTTGTCACACGCGGCGGGTATTTGCACTTAGATTCCTGCGGGTGATGTCGACTGGAGCAACCTCTGGCGGGTTAGCCGCTGAGCTGGTCATCCCACCGGTGGATGAGCGGCTCACGGCGCCTGCCCGAAGCAACGGCCAGTCGCCGTCGACCTCACATCAGGGCGTCGGGCCGGTATCCCGGGCAGAGAGACGATCCCCAGCCCGAGCGTCGTTGTTTCCTTGGGCCGCCTATCTGATCCTCGCCGCGTTGCTTACCGGTGCGTACTATCTGTTCCCCGCCCATCAGTCGCAGTTGTGGACGTGCCTGGGTCTGTCCGCGGTGGGGGCCACGGTTGCAGGAGTCAGACATCACCGTCCGAGGAAGCCACTGGCCTGGTACCTGCTCGCGGGGGCCGAGCTGACCTTCATCGCCGGGGACTCGAGCTACAACTTCCTGACTGACGTCCTGCACCAGGACAACCCCTTCCCGTCGGTGGCTGACCTGTTCTACCTCCTCACATATGTGTTGATCACTGCTGGAATCTTCTTGATCATCAGGGCTCGCTCGTCGTCTCGAGACCTCCCCAGCCTGATCGACGCGGTGATCATCACGACGGGCCTGGGCCTGTTGTCCTGGGTCTATCTCATCGTGCCGAACTTCCAGGCGGAAGGCCTTGACTGGCTCCAGCGCGCCGTCTCCGTGGCCTACCCGGTCGGCGATGTCATGATCCTGGCGATGTTGGCCCGACTGGTCGCCGGTGGCGGCCTGCGTTTCGGGTCCATCCGGCTCCTGTTGGCCGGGGCCCTGGGCATTATGGGTGCCGACGTTCTCTACGGGCTCACGCAGATCAACGGCGTGTGGGAGATCGGCGGCCCAGTCGATACCGGCTGGGCGCTCTTCTACGCCACCTGGGGCGCGGCCGCCTTGCATCCGTCGATGCGCCGGCTGACCGACGTCGCCCCCCTGGCCAGTGTGGGGTTGGGACGTGCGCGCCTCGCACTCCTGGCCATCACCAGCCTTATTGCTCCCGGCGTTCTACTCATCCAGTCTCAGCGGCAGACGAACACCGATGCGACCACCGTGGGCACTGTGGCGGTCTTCTCGGCGGCATTGTTCGTTCTCGTACTCGCCAGGATGTCCGGCATCGTGGGCGCACACCAGCAGTCGGTCGTGCGTGAACGGGCGCTGCGAACCTCCAGCGAAGCCCTGGTGGCCGCTCAGGGACTGCCGGACATCTACCGGGCGGCCCTGGCCGGCGTGACATCGCTCGTCGGAGGGCCCCTGCTAAAGGGCGCCTGGGTCTATCTCGTCGAAGCCGACGGCATCCGCTGCGTGGCGAGCTCTGCGACCACTCTCGTGCCCCCCGATGAGGGGGTGTTCTGGGAGGCCGCTCAGAGCGGCGGCTATTTGAGCCAGTCCGGGGCCATCAGCGTCAATCCGTTGCGCTATGACCTCGAAGACCGCGGCATGCTCATCACAGAATGCGAGACTGCCCTCACGGTCGATCAGCATCACGCCCTTTCGACACTGGCGTCTCAAGTGGCCCTGGCTGTGGTGAGCGCCAAGCTTGGCGACGAACTGCGCCAACGACAGAGCCAGGAGCAGTTCCGCGGAATGATCCAGAACGCTTCGGAGATCATCGTCGTGGTGGACGACTTCGGCCGGATCACGTACGGAACCCCTTCGCTGGAACGTGAGCTCGGCCATCCGGTCAGTGAGCTCCTGGGGAGTCCACTTGCCGATCTGCTGCACCCGGACGAAGTCGTCATGGCGAATGCGTTGATCTCAGGCATGGCCGGGAGCGCCTCCCAGTCGCCGACGATGGCTGACTGGCGTGTGCGGCATGCGGACGGCCGGTACCTGTTCTTCGACGTGCTCACGAGCAACCTTCTGGACGACTCGAGTGTGAATGGCATTGTGCTCACCATGCGCGACGTCACGGAAAGGCGTGCGTTTGAGCAGCAGCTGACGCACCAGGCGTTTCACGACACGCTGACCGGCCTGCCGAACCGCGCCCTCTTCCAAGATCGCGTGGAGCACGCGCTGGGCCGGGCCGCCCGACGTGGCACCACGTTGGCGTTGGCGATGATGGATCTCGATGACTTCAAGATTGTCAATGACACTCGAGGTCACGGCGCCGGCGACGAGATGCTGCGCGAGGTCGCGCGCCGCCTCGAGCTGACGTTTCGCTCCAGCACCACCATCGCACGCCTGGGTGGAGACGAGTTCGCCGTCCTCTTCGAGGATCTCGACGACACGTCACAGACGAGATCGCTCACCGAGCGGGTCCTGCTGCCTTTCCACACGCCGTTTGTCCTCGACGGTGAAGACCTCCTGACTTCGGCGAGCGTTGGCGTGGTCGTCAGCGGCGGGAGCGAAGTAGCCCTCAACTTCACCGAGCTGTTGCGGTGCGCGGATCTGGCGCTGTACGCGGCAAAGGAACGCGGAAAGGGTCGCGTGGAGGTGTACCACGACGACCTTCATACCAAGATGGTGAGCCGCGCGACCCAACGGTCCGAGCTCGCCGCAGCGATGCAGAACGGGCAGTTCGAGCTGCACTACCAGCCGGTCGTCCTGATCGACTCGGGGGAGATCGTCGGGTCCGAGGCCCTGATCCGCTGGCGGCACCCCACCCGTGGTCTGGTCATGCCGGGAGAGTTCATCACGATGGCTGAGGAAACAGGCCAGATTGTCGAGCTGGGGCGGTGGGTGCTCGATCGTGCCTGTGCGCAATGGCGGACCTGGGCTGATCAGGGACATGCCAGCCACCGGTTGTCGGTGAACGTGTCCGCACGCCAGCTTCAGGAAGGCGGTTTTGCCGACGAGGTCCGTTCGGTCCTGCTGCGCCACGACGTGAATCCTGCCGCGCTTGTCCTTGAGCTGACCGAGAGCATCTTTGCGCTTGACGGGCCTAAGACTCTGGAACAGCTGACCATGATTCGGGACCTGGGTGTCCGGCTTGCGGTGGACGACTTTGGCACGGGTTACTCCAGCCTGTCCTACCTGCAGCAGTTCCAGATCGACGAGATCAAGGTCGACAAGTCGTTCGTCGATGGCCTGGGATCGGGCAACGTCGACGACGGGGCCCTGGCGAACGCCATCGTGTCAATGGCTCATTCGCTGCGGCTCCAGGTGGTGGCCGAAGGCATTGAGACGGTTGCTCAGCGGGACGAGCTGTGGTCCATGGGTTGCGGGCTCGGGCAGGGGTACATGTATTCGCGGCCGGTGCCACCCGAAGAGCTGCTCCGTCTGCTCACCTTGGCTGAGCCGCTGGGTGAACCGTCAACGGCTACCGGCAACGCATCAGTCGCCCGACTGCGAACACCAACACCAATGGTCCGCCTGTATCAGGCGTCGGGTGACGCCAGCACCCATCCCACGTCGCAAGCGCCAGATTACCTCGCAGACTCACTGTCCGAATAGGAAGGTCACCGCCATGTCGATCTCCAATCCCGCCTTCCGACCGGTCCAAGACGCCCGGTGGGCCGACCTCCAGCGACTACAGACCTCATCGCCGATGTACGACGCGGTGATCGAGGAAGTGAAAGGGCGGCGGATCAGGATCGGAGATCACTGGCTGGCCGACTTCGCCTCGTGCAACTACCTGGGCTTCGACCTCGAGCCAGAGATCATCGACTCTGTCGATGCCAGCATCAGGAAATGGGGAACGCACCCGAGCTGGTCTCGGCTGCTGGGCAACCCCCGCATGTACATCGACATCGAGGACCGTCTCACGGAGCTTCTCGGCGCCGAAGACACTCTCGTGCTGCCGACGATCACCCACATTCACATGTCGGTCATTCCTGCCATCGCCGGCCGGGGAGAGATCTTCCTCGACGGGCAGGCACACCGGACCATCTATGACGGATGCATGGTCGCCAGAGCGCACGGCGCCACGCTCCGCCGGTACCCGACCGGCGATGTCGAGGCTCTCGATGCGATGCTCCGGGCCGCACCGAAGGGCAACACCAAGCTGATCTGCACGGACGGCGTCAACAGCATGACCGGTAACCCTCCCGATCTGGGCGCGCTTGCCGACGTCGCTCGTAAGCACGGCGCGCTGCTGTACGTCGATGACGCGCACGGATTCGGTGTTATCGGCGAACGGACCGAGGCCGAGACCAGCCCGTATGGGAGCAGGGGGAACTCCCTCGTCAGACATGTCGGTGAGACCTACGACGACATCGTCCTCGTCGGCGGTTTCTCCAAGTCCTACTCCTCACTGCTGGCCTTCATCGCGCTGCCGACCTGGCTGAAGGAACATCTCAAGGTCGCGGCGGCCCCCTACCTGTATTCCGGACCGTCGCCGGTTGCCTCCTTGGCCACGGTGCTCGCCGGTTTTGACGTCAACGACAGCCGCGGTGATGACATCAGGGCGTCGCTGTATCGAAAGACCGCGAAGGTCCTGAAGACAGCCGCTGAGCTGGGCCTGGCGACACCCAACACCTCCGGCCTGCCGATTATCGAGGTGCCGCTGCAGAACGCCGACGACATCGATGACGTGGGCCGTTTCCTGTTCGAGGCGGGGATCTACGTCACCCTTGCGGCCTACCCGCTGGTGCCGCGTTCCGAGGTCGGCTTCCGGATCCAGGTCACGGCAGCCAATGGCGACGACGAGATCGACGAGCTGTGCGACACGCTGGAAAAGCTGTGCGATCGGTTCCCGCTGCAGCGAACGCTCCAGCAACGCCTTGTCTGACCTCCCCGCTGGCACCGCGTCCCTGCTGGCGCCACTGCGGCACCGGGACTTCCGGTTGCTGTGGATCGGCGCCTGTGCGTCACTTGCCGGTGACGGCGTCTTCCTCATCGCTTTGGCCTGGCAGGCCTACACCCTGTCGAACACACCCACAGCCTTGGCCATGCTCGGAGTCTGTGCCACCGTCCCACAGCTTCTGGCGCTCCTCGGGAGCGGCATCCTCAGCGATCGGGTCGATCGGCGGCGGATTCTGCTCGGCGCTGACGTCGTGCGGTTTGTGGCGGTGCTCATCGTGGCAGTCCTGGTCATGTCCGGCCAGACGCACATGTGGCAGCTGGCGGTGCTGAGCGTGGTCTACGGGCTTGGAGCCGGAGTCGCCGCGCCTGCCTTCGATGCGATTATCCCTGACCTCGTCCCTGATGAAGATCTGCAGCAGGCCAACGCCTTGGACCAGTTCCTCAGACCGGCGATGCTTCGTCTTGGCGGTCCGGCGCTGGGAGGTGTGCTGATAGCCGTTAACGGTGCCGGAATCGCATTCCTCTTCGACGCCATCACCTTCCTTGTCTCAGCCGTGTGCGTGTGGCAGATGGCGGCCCGCCCGCGCGCCGACGGTCTGTCCGATTCCACCGAAAGTCCATCGCTGTTGGCCGACGCCCTGGCAGGCGTGCGGTTCGTCAAGAGTCGGACCTGGCTATGGGGAACCCTGGTCGCGGCAACCGTGGCGTACCTGCTGTTCATGGGCCCCATCGAGGTGCTGCTGCCGTACCTGGTCAAGGAGGTGCTGCACGGCACGGCCAGCGATCTCGGCGTCATCCTCGGCGCCGGCGGTGTCGGCGCTATCGCGGCGGCGTTGATCGTCGGCAAGATGGGTCTGCCGCGCCGTCAGCTGACCTTCATGTATGCCTGCTGGACCGTGGCCGCCCTGGCGGTGGCCGGTATCGGACTGGCCACCTCAGGCTGGCAGCTCATGATCATCTCCCTGGTCATCAACGGCCTCGAGGCCGCCGGGACGGTTGCCTGGGCCACCACCAAGCAGCTCCTCGTTCCTGCCGAGATGCTCGGACGGGTATCAAGCCTGGACTGGTTCATCTCGATCGCGGGACTGCCGGTGTCCTACGCGCTGACCGCGCCAGTCGCCGCTCTGATCGGCGCTCGGACAACGTTCATCGCAGCGGGCGTGCTGTGCGCGGTGGTGACCTTTGCTGCGTTGTTCCTCCCACACATGCGCGACGCCGACGGGGCACTCACGGCGGCACGGCAGCCCGCGCTGCAGGGTCAGGCACTGTGAACCTGGCCATGGTTCAGGAGGTGCTGCGCGCCCTCTCGACGGCGTTTCACACGAAAGACACCGAGGCACTTCTACGGCTCTTCAGCACGACGGCCGCCGTTACCTACGCAGGGTCCGAGTCGGGCGAGAAGGCAACCGGTCCGGCCGAGCTGCGCGCCTTGATGTCAGAACTTCTGTCTCGCCCGGTGGCCTACTCCTTCGAGTTCGGCGACATCACCTTCAGCCAGCAAGATGGGCTGGTGTGGCTGCTTGCAGACGGGAGAGGCAGCCAGACCGGAGATGACGGTGCGACGGACATCTTCCCCTACCGGCTCACCGGGGTTCTCACCAACGAAGGTGACCAGTGGCGCTGGCTGCTGCTCGCGGGCTCGGAGCCAACAACGGCTTAGCCCGCGTCACCGGTGGTGAGCTCAAAGGTGCTGAGCTCAAAGGTGCTGAACCCAGAGGTTCTCCTCGGTGTAGGTGCCGGTGTCCTCGGCCCGGTTGATGTCGACCAGACCAAGGGCATCTGGCACGACGTACTGGCCGGTCTCTGGAAACACCATGTCGGTCCAGGACTCCCACTCGGCGATGGTCCCGGTGATCAGCATGGACCGCGTGGCAGGAGCAAGGACTGTGGCTCCCATGCGCTGATGTGTCCGGATCCAGGGATCGATGGACAACCCGTCCGCGCCGGTCCAGGTGGCGTAGCTCGCCATCGTGGTCAACGGGTACCTCGGCTTCAACGTGGGTCGTACGGGGGCGATGACATGCGACAGCCCGGCCTCGACTGCACGCTCCCGCAGAGCAGCCAAGACCTTCCCGGCCAGGCCCCGCTTGGTCATGCCCTCGACGACCGCAACCGTCATGTAGCTCAACGTCGTTGCCGCGATGCCGGCCTGATGACCTTCGACGGCTCGGACCATGGTGGCGTCGTAACCGTCAGGCAGGTCCTCCACGGTGCCGTCCCAGCGAATCGGCACACCCCAGCCGCCGGCAACAACTCGATCCTCATCCAGCAGTAGTACGTCGTACTGCGGGAAGATCTCGGCGACCTGCGCCTCGTACGCCTTCATGATCGGGTCATGGGGGAAAAGGAACTCGGGCCACTTCACCCGGAACGCTGCGTCTGCCTCGTCCTTGAGATCTGGCCGCTCACAGGTGGTGACGATATCCATGATCGCCAGACTAGCGAGGTGATCTCCCCGGGCGATGTAAACGGGCTCCGCGCCGCATTCTTATTGGAGTACGGGGAGTTCGCGTCAGGCGATGACGTAGCGGTCGCGTCCGGATTCCTTCGACGTGTACATGGCCGCGTCGGCCAGCGCGATCAGGTCCTGCGGGTTGGCGGCGTTCTTGTCGGGTAGCCCGGACCCGCCAATACTGACGGTGACCGGGATGCGCTGGCCGGCCTCAATGATCTCCGCCTCGGCCACGGCGCGACGGACCCGTTCGGCCATCTGCACCAGATCATCACGCCCTGCCCCGGGCAGGACGATGAGAAACTCCTCGCCGCCGTAACGCAGGAGCACGTCCCCCACTCGCAGGACCTGCCGCGTCGCACGCACCACGGCTTGTAGCACCCGGTCGCCGACCAGGTGGCCGTAGGTGTCGTTGACGGCCTTGAAGTGGTCCAGGTCGAACATCAGCGCGCCCAGAGGATCGCCAGACCGAATCGAGCGGCCGAACTCTTCGGTCAGCCGTTGTAGGCCGAACCGCCGGTTGTAGACACCGGTCAGCGGGTCCAGGGCCGCGACCCGCTGCAGGTCTTCGTGGTTCAGTGCGTTGTTCAACGCAACCGCAAGACCCGGCAGTGTGGCGTTCAGCACCGCCCCGGCCTCCGGACGGCTCGGTTGTGCGAAGGCCACCACCAGGACGCCCACGGGCACCACGCCGTAGAGCACCGGAAGGACCTGCACCTCCTGCGGGATGAAGTCGACTAATGACCCGCTGACCACGACATCAGCCGGCAGGCGGAGCACGGCGGGCTGGGCCGTTCGCAGCGCGGCCAGCACGGTCTCAGCTGACGCCAGCCGTTCGGCGTCACGAATACCGTGTGAGCCCGCGACGTCCACCCGCCCGTTGCTGACGACGAGCAAGCCCGCCGCGTCGCAGCCGGTACGGATCGACAGCTCACGCAACATCGCCTCCGCCAATGTGCCCAGCTCCAGGTGGGCGGCCAATGCCTTGGAGAGCGACTTGATCCCATCAGACACCCGATGGCTGTTGGACAGCCCCGCGACCAGGCGGTTGAACGAAGCAGCCACTTCCCCCAGCTCGTCGGTCGAGTCAACGGGGACCATGCACGCAGTCGCGTCGCATCCAGCCCAGTCGCCACTTTCGGAGGCAACAACCAGTGATCCCTCAACGCGCTGCATGCCGCCGGCAAGGGACCGCAGCCGCACGCCCACGACAGTACGGGCAAGCAGATGGTTGACCTCGGCGACCACGAGCCCGGCCATCAAGGTCGCGGCGAAGAAACTTGGACGCAGAGCGATGTCACGTGGCACTCCCAGCAGAACCACGACAAACGGGAACGCCAAGCCGATCAGCAACCCGAACCCCAGCATCCACAACCTGAGATCCACCATCACTGCGCTCGATAGGCGTGGCAGCCACGAGCGGTACGACCCCATCGGCCTGCGGATGTCCGTCGAAAGCGTCACAACGCGACGATAGTCCCGCGAGACGCCACGTGAGGCGAACGACATGCAGCACTTAAGGTGGCTACTCCCCGACCAGATCTGCGCTCAAGGCAAGTACTGCTCGGCGATCCGGGTGACGATGCCATGTTCCACGCTGAGCCAGAAGATGCCGGCGTTCAGGTTGGGGAACTCTCGCAGCCTCGCCAGTGACACTCGCAGGTCCTTGACCGTGCTGTGCGTGATGACCGCACCCAAGACATTTACTGTGATTGGGGCCGTGGAGGCGACATACACGGTGTGCAACACGTTGCTTTCGTTGCGGATCCAGACGTCGTTGGGCGGCGGCACCTCGTCGGCGTGGTCCCGAGCCGCGGCAGTCGCCGCGGCCTTCCCCACGAAAAACTGCACGACGTCGACTGTCACGAGGCGATGACTGGAGTCCACCGCGGCGATGCGCGCTGCATGCCGACCGTCCGCCAGACCCGGGGCCGTCGGTGTCGTAGTCGGTGTCGTAGTCGGTGTCGGGGTCGGGGTCGGGGACGGTGATGTGGTGATTGACGGTGGCTGTTCACGCGAACTGGTTGCCGACGTCGAAGCAGCGGGCCGGCTTGCCGCCGACGTCGTAGGCCCGTTCGGTGATGTGTCGCAGCCAGCGGCGAGGATGGCACATGCCAAGAGAGCCGTCGTCCGACACAACCTGCCAGCGCTTGGCTCGTCCATGGTGACTCCCAACTACATCTGGACCTACTACCTCAGCTTCACTAACGCGATTCGGCGATCTCAAAGATGCTGCTCCTGCTTGCTTTCGGGAACATACGAACCGCCCGAACGGTGACCTGGTCCGACGAGCCCGGGTGCGCGAGGCGGTAGGTGTCGCTGGCTGGTGCTCGCGTAACGACTGGGTTGCTCCATCCGTACACGGCGTGGGCGTAGGCCGTGGCAACCAGCTCGGCGCTGCCGCGCCAGGGTTGGTGTCCCTGGTCGAACGATGCCTGCTCGGTCCTGGCCATCGCGAGGTTGTCGTCGGGCCACATTCGCCAAGCCGGACTCTCGGCGATGTCCACCACCAAACGGTCCGGGGACCGCAGCCGCGCCACGTGGAAACCTGCCGTCCGGCCTAGCCCCACACCGAAACTGAGGACGGCCTCAAAGTCGCCCGAGATGGAGACCTGTTTCAGCGTGGGATAACCCGGCGTGACCGTGGACGGACCGGCATAAGGCGTGATTGGCGTCGCCGGCCAGCTGGCCACGGCCCCGTGGACCACGACCTCCAGAAAGGACAAGCCTTGCAGCGGTACGACCTTGTCCGAGGGGTCCGCACGGACGACGGGCACGTAGCGGACCTTGGCCTCGCCGTATGAGGAGGTGAACTCAAGGACGAGTCGTTCGTAGGAGCCGTGCAGCCCTGTCCGGATCGCCTTGAGCACGGGCACCCTGCCCCCGGATACTGCGGCGATCGTCCGCGGCTCTATCGGCCAGACGGGGCCGCTCGTGGTGACGTTCGACGTAGGAGCTGCGGAGGAGGGAGCCGGGTTGGTCGGCGTCGCACTGCTCGTGATGGCGGGCGAGGCGGAAGGCGGTGCGGAGGACGCGCTTGTTGATGACGTGTCGGCGTTCGGTGTCCCATCGCTGCACGCAGCCCCCACGAGCGAGACGATGCAGACAAACGAGACTCGAGCTGCACGAGAGGACCGCATCGTCGCCACCTGACTGCCCACAGAAGCACGACAAGCCTTGACCATCGACATAATCGAGCCGTCGGCCGCCTTCAGGTCGGAGCCGTCTCGGTGATGCCGATGGCTTCAGCGTCGCCGTCGAACGTTCTCACCGACAGGGCACTAGGTCCCAAAGGATGGAGAGGTTGGCCTCGAGCCCTCAGGTTCGGGGGCTTCTGCATGTTTGGGAGAGGCTCGTACGCTCATGGCATGGCCAGGTACTTCGACGTCCACCCGCAGGACCCGCAGCCGCACCGCATCGCGCAGGTCGTGGCGATGCTGCGGGACGACGCCCTCATCGCCTATCCCACGGACTCCTGCTACGCCCTGGGTTGCCGGCTGGACAACCTGACCGGAGGCGACCGCATCCGCGCGCTGCGGTCCCTGGACGACAAGCACCACCTCACGCTCGTATGCGCGGACTTCGCCCAGCTCGGCCAGCTCGTCCAGCTCGACAACGCCGCTTTCCGCGCGATCAAGGGGTCGACGCCCGGCCCCTACACGTTCATCCTGCCCGCGACCAGGGAGGTGCCGCGACGGCTGGCGCACCCGAAGAAGCGGACCGTCGGCGTGCGCATCCCGGACCACCCCGTCGTGCAGGCGCTGCTGCGTCAGCTGGGCGAGCCGCTGGTGTCGAGCACTCTCGTGCTGCCTGACGACGAGGAGCCGATGACCGACGGCTGGCAGATCAAGGAAGACCTCGATCTCTTGATCGACGCCGTGATCGACGCCGGCGCCTGCGGAAAGGAGCTCACGACGGTCGTGGACTGGTCCGAGGGGTACCCAGACGTCGTGCGGGTGGGGATGGGAGATCCGGCGCGGTTCCAGTAAGCCCGGAACCGTCCGCCGGTGCCAGCCGGAACCTGTTCAGCCCGTCGCGGCAGCCGGCGGATCGATGACCACGATGCGACCGCTGTACATGCCCATGCTGCAGCTGTAGTTGTACGTGCCAGCCGAAAGCTTGGGCAGCTCGATGACGTTGCGGCCCTCGGCAAGCACGCCTTGAACACCGAGGTCCTGCGACGTCAGGCTCGCGGCGCAGGAGAACGGCGCGGTGGACGTGATCACCCAGTGAGTGGGTCGTCCTGCGTAGACCACGGCCTCGCCAGGAAAATAGCCGTCGCCGCCCTGCTCGGTGGTGATCGTCTGGTCGATGGGGGTGGTTGTGACGTTGGAGCTGACCGCCTGAGGCGCGCTCGCTCCGACGCTGAAGCTCACGCTGCTGAAGTCGACGCCGGCCAGGCGCAGCGCCGAGGTTGCGTTGATGACGGCAAAGCCGACGACGACGACGCCCAGGACCCGCAGCATGGGGACCTTGCGCGTTCCCTTGAAAAGCGTTGGTGCGCCGGCAAGGGCGAGAAGAGCCGGCGCCGTTCCGATCGCGAAGGTGGCCATGATGGCCCCGGCGGCCCGTGGCGATCCGGTGGAGAACGCGTAGAGCTGCACGGCCTGGGTGAAGCCGCACGGCAGGAAGAAGGTCGCGGCGCCGGCCACCGCCACCCCCGCGGTCCTCCGAGCCGGGACGTCTCCGGTGAGGCCCAGGCGATCGCCCACCGCAGCGGGGATCGTCGGCGACCAACCGGCGATCCGCGGGGACAGCTCGGTGAGTCGCACGCCGACCAGCAGCATGGTGACGGCGACGGCCACCATCAGGGCCACGACGACCGGCTGCGGCATAGCTGCTCGTCCCCCGAGCGCACCCAAAGCCAGGCCGAGCAGGCCGAAACCGCCGATCCGACCCGCCTGAAACACGAGGTTGGTCCGCCAGGCCGAGGTCCGCGCCGATCCGCCTTTGGCAGTGGCGCGCCCGGCGGCGCTTGCCGAGATGGCCAGGATGATGCCACCGACCATCGCCATGCACGTGGACACCCCTGCGGCCAGGCCCAGCGCCAGAACAAGGAGAAGCCCGCCGGTGCTGAGGTCGCCTATCCGTCCGGTGATGTCGCCGCTGCCGACCGCCCAGACGAGAGCTGCCACGAAGACGGCGGCCAGCCCGGCGCTGCGCCATACCTGGGGGTCGCGGTTGAGCCACGGCGACCCCCCGAGCCGGTAGCCAAGCTTGGTGATGGCCGCCTCGATCGACGCGCGACTGGCCCGGTCGGTCGTGATGAGGCTCGCCGTGCCCTTGCGGGTGGAGGCGCTCGCCGAGACGACACCGGGCAACGCGGTCAGCGCCTTGGCGATGCGCCGCTCGCAGGCCGTGCAGGTCATTCCCGCAACCGAGAGAGTGATGAGCTCCTTCGGGCGACGGCTCTCGGCCTCGGCGCCCGCGCCCTTGGTGACGGTCATGGGAATATCTTCGCCTAGGTCGCTCGTGTGGCCACTGTCATAGCCCGAACAGCTCCCACGCCGCCCGGCAGAGGTCGCCGCTCTCGTCGTGCCGGAGAGCAGACTTGGGTGCGTGCAGGATCCCGCCCACCAGCCGGTGGCTCATCTGGTCGATGAGCGCGCGCTCCTGCTCGGACAGGTTCGGAAGGCGGCGGTACAGCCACTCCAGCTCGCTGAGTCGACGGTCGTCTGCTGCTTCTGACATCGCCTGTATCGCGGGGGTGGAGTCGCGCGCCAGCAGCCACTGGCAGTACTCCCGGCCGGAGCCGGACACGAGCTGCTCGAGCCGATCACGAAGTCCGCCCTGCAGCTCGGTCTGCGGTCCCCAGGCGAGGTCGTCGATGGAGATGAAGCGGTCGCCGAGACGGGCTTGCAGGGATTCAGGGACGGCCGGCGGTGACGACAGGTCGACCACGGTGGCGCCGCTTTGGACCAGACGCTGGGCGTCGAGCGCCTGGACCTTCCACGGGCCGGACAATGCGACAACCACACCAACGACGGGCGGCAGGGTGCCGTCGACGTCACCTGAGATCGCTTGTCCGCCAACGCTGTCCGCCAGGCAGACGGCTCGCTCGGCGGTCCTGCTCGTGACGGTGACCTGTGCCTCGCGCCGGACAGCCGCCTGGGCGGTGAGCCGACCCATGCTGCCGGCCCCGACAAGGAGAATCGCCTGGCCCTTGAGGGATCCGGCCTGCTGCTCGATCTCCTTCAGCGCGGCATCGCCCAGCGACCGCTTCGCCCCGCCGAACCACTCGTGAGAGCGTCGTCCGGCGGTCAGCGCGACCTGGAAGAGGCGGTCCAGCACCGGGTTCAGGGCCCGCTCGGCGTGACGCAGGGCGAAGGTCTCGCGGACCTGGTGGAGGATCTGGTCCTCGCCCAGGACCGCACTCTGAAGGCCGCAGGCGACGCTGATGAGGTGGCGTGCCGCGGCGGCGTCCTCAAGGCGCTCTCCGCCGGGCGGGAGCTCAGGGAGCTCCCCGTTGGCGAAGGCGTCGAGCGCGACATACATCTCGACGCGGTGACAGGTGTGCACGATGATCACCGCGTCATTGGCCGCCAGGGCATGGCACTTGGCGGCGAACGCCTCGCGGGCAACGCTGGGAACCCCCCGCGCGTGCGCGATGAGGGCCACGACCGTGGCCGTCGGTGCCTTGTCAGACGGGTGCAACGGCACACCCGAGCTGTCGGACATCACCTCTGCGGCGGGACAAACGACAGCGGCAGTAGGCGACGACATGGTGATCACGAGCTATCCCTTTCGGAGGCAATCTCGGCCAGCTCGGTCTCATGACCGCACATCAGGGCGACCAGCAGGTGGTCGATCCCCTGCGTTGCTGTGACGAGCAGGTTGGTGGACTCGGTGGTGTCGAGCCCTCTGCGTCGAGCCACCTGGGCGAGCTCGCCCAGGAAGAGCATGCGGAATCGGAGGAACGCCTCGACGGTCTCGCGGATCTCACCAGATCCTCTGGCGGCGATCCGGCCGTACTCGCTGGCCGCGCCCTCGGCTTTCTGGATGGCCATCCGGCGTCCGTCCGGCGTCGACGCGTCGATGAACACGAGCAGCGACCCAGCTATGCGGCGGCCGTGCTCGCGCAGCGGCGCCATCTCGTCCTCACTGAGACCGGCCAGCCAGCTCAGTCCGCCGCAGGCCTGCGCCAGGTGACGACGGTAGACGGCCATCATGTGTTCCGGTGTCTCGCCGAGGTGCTCCAGCGTTGGCCGCTGCCGTCGGGCGGCGGGCAGCAGGCCCAGGATCATCGAGCGGGCGAACCGGCGGTGACCGCCGGGAGTCGTGAACGCTTGCACGTCGCCGGCAGCGCTCCAGCGACGCAACGTAGCCGGCGAGACGCCGATCAGGGCGCATGCGTCCTGGACGGTCAGCCACTCCTCGACGACCGCCGTCTCTGGTGTCCGCGAAACGGTCATGGTGTCGGCTTCGCCTCGATGGTCAGCGGTTTCGTGCCCAGCTGCAGGACTGGATCTTTGTGGCACGTTGCGCAATAGACCGGAAGGTGGCAGAGCGCGCACGCCTGAGTACTACCGGCCGTTTTGATGGCGCTCGCGTGGTTGTAGAGCATCGTTTCGTGGTTGACCTTGACCGCACCGCTCTTATGACAGTTCTCGCAGTACGTGCGCGCGTGACAGCCAGCGCATGTCGTCCCCGCCGGGTTGAGACTCTTGGTCGCGTTTTTGTGGCTGAACACGTAGAGCTTGTCCTTGTGGGTGGCCGGCCTGGCCCCGAGAGGGAAGTCGGCGAGCTGAGATGCCAGCGACGTGGTAGCCGGTTTGTCCACCAGAGAAGAGTTGGTGGCGCCTACGCCGATCTGCGGGAACGTGTGGCAGGTGGAGCACTCGGACGGGATCTTCTCGTTCGTGATCTTCCCCTTGACCACGAGGAAGTGGGCACCATCGTGGCAGCGGAAGCAGCCTGGAGCGGACTGGTGGCCAAGGTTGTCCGGGTAGGTCTTCGCCTGGACCTTCATGGCCGGGGTGGCAATGAGGCGGTAGATCCGCTTCAGCTCGTCGATCGATGTGTTGATCTGCTTGTCATGGCTCTTGAGGACGAGCGGGTACTTCGTCGCATACGTCGCGCGGAGACCGGCGAACGCCTCGTCCGCAAGGTCGAGGGACAGGTAGTTGCCGTTCAGGAGCGCAACGCTGTCGCGTTTGACAAAGGGCAGGTCCGCGCTGATCTTGCCCGCGGCCATCGCCTCGTCAACCGCCTGGTCCGGACTGGCAACGGCATGCCCGACGCGGTTGTGGCAGTCGATGCAGTCCATGAGCCGGGTCGTCTGGCTCGTCTTGAGCCGCTCGATGTCGGGCTTGACGTCTTCCGAGACGCTGACCTGAGTCCCGGCGATGAACTGCTTGGTCGTCCCGTCCTCGTCCTTGAACTCCACGAGGTCGATCTTCTGCGCGCGGACATCGCCTGAGGTGTAGGTCACCGACTGGGCGACGTGCCAGTGAACGCCACGCGCGCCACTGGCCTCTCCCAGGCCACCGGGGCGAAGCAGCACCGCGACCGACTCGCGCGTGTTGGGCTCGTCCAGGCGGTACCGGGGCCGGAGGACCAGCTTGACCGGGCCACCGTTCTCGGTGATCTGCTCGAGCGAGTGGCATTCGAGGCAGCTGTCCTTGACGGACGGCAGGTCGGCGTGGTCGGGCGGCGGGATAGGCGTCGGGAACTGGCCGGTGAGGATGCCGATCAGCTGCTTGGTGCCGTTTGCCTTCGCCTTGATGAAGCCCGCAGCACCTGGCTCGACGTGACACTCAGCGCACGCGACCTCCTTGTGCGGGGACATGGCGTAGGCCTTGAGCTCCGGATCCATGGTGTGGCACATGCCGCAGAACTGGGGGGTCTCGGAGAAGTGGATGGCCGTGACCCCACCGACCGCGGCAACCGCACCGAACCCCGCGAAGAGGAAGAAGAGGACCATGATGCCGCGTCTGCTCCGCCACGGCGGGTGCGGGATCTTGCCCAGCGTCCGGCTCACCGGAGCGAAGAACGCACGAGTGCGCCGGAACCGACGCCGGACAGGCACGACCGCTTCGTCGACCTCGGTCGACTCGGTCGACTCGGTCGACTCGGTCGACTCGGTCGACTCGGTCGATGCTGTGGGCTCGATCGGATCCGTCATCGGCTGATCGCCGTCAGGGCAGCGTCCATCTGCTCAGGGCTCTGGCCGCCAGTCTTGATCGAACGCAGGATGCCGGAGGAGTCGATGAAGAAGTGGGCCGGGATCCCGTAGACCCGGTATGCCGATGCGATCCGCGTGTCCGGGTCAGCGATCTGGGGGTAGGTCAACCCAACTCGCGTGGCGTAGTCGCGCACTGCCGTGGAGTCCTCGGAGATGGAGATCGCCAGGACGACGACTCCCTGCGCTGTGAACTTCTTGTAGGCGGCTTCGATGTCCGGCGCCTCTGCCACACACGCGGCGCACCAGCTCGCGCCAAAGGTCAGCCACACCGGGTGTCCCTTGTACGAGCTCAGCGACACTTCCTTGCCGTCCACGGTGGTCCCGGTGAAGTCCTGCGCGGGGCTGCCGATCTTTGGCGCCGCACCACCGCCGGGTCCCGACAGCTCGACGGCGGTGGTGCCCGACGCGGCTGCCGTCGGGCGGTCAATCAGGTAGGCGCCCACAGTGACGACGGCTGCGGTCACCGCAAGGACCAGCAACGTGCCGAGCCGGCTCTCGCGGATGCGTTGCTGCCAGCCCTTTGGCCTGCTGACCGTCGTAACTTCACTCATTGTGGAACCTCAAACCTTTCGATGTGCTTGACGTCTGGTGGTGCTGTCTACTTCACGTTCCCGTAACTGTGCAGGCCGCCGAAGAAGAGGTTGCCGAAGAAGGTGAGCAGCACGGAGGCGAACCCTGCGACGAGCAGCCATGCCGCGCGACGTCCGACCCAGCCGCGGGCCACCCTGGCGTGCAGGTAGGCGCCGTAGATGAGCCAGGTGAACAGCGACGCCGTCTCCTTCGGGTCCCAGCTCCAGTAGGTGCCCCACGCCTTATCTGCCCAGAGCGCGCCAAGGACCACGGTCAGGGTCAGCAGCGGGAACCCGATGATGACTGCGCGGTATCCCATCTCGTCCAGAAGTGCTGGCTTGGGGAGTCCGGGCCTGCCCTCTGCAGGTTGGATCAGGTACAGGACAGCGGCCGCAAAGGAGATCGAGAACGCGCCGTAGGCAATGACTGCCACAGCGATGTGAGTGATCAACAGCGGAGGGTTCTGAAGCGCCGGCACCAGCGGGTTGGCGGTGGCGCCGATCGACATGGCATAGAGCAGGAACGCTGAGGCGATCGGAAGAATCAGGAGGCCGATGGTGCGTACGTGGTACTTGTGCTCGAAGTAGGTGTAGGCCACCAGGATGCCCCAGGCAAACGAGACTGAGAACTCGTACTGGTTCGTGAACGGCCCGTGCCCGGTCCCGACCGTCAGGAAGAACAGGCACGCGGTAAGGAATGCCAGGCCGAGCCAGGTGAAGTAGGTGCCGTACTGCGCCAGAGCGCGCGGCGATGCCGTGGCCGCCCTTGCCGACGCCCCGCGTTCGTCAGCGCCAAAGTCAACGCCATCATCAGCGTCTTCTCGGGCGCCCACGCCAGCGTGGGCCATGACCGGAGCCCGATGAACGGAGCGCCCGAGCACCAGAACCAGGGTGTAGCAGATCAATGCCAGGACGCTCAGCATGAGGCTGGCCACAAGACCGTATTTGGACAACTGCATTGCGAGTGTCGAATCAAGCATCGTTCTGTCCTACCTTTGTGTGGAGCTCGACGGGCGACCCGACGAGCTGGATGTCGGTGACCAGCTGGTGGAACTGTGGCTCGAACGCCACATCACGTTTCATCGGGGACGCGCACAGGATCTCGGTGCCGCCCGACGTCTTGCGGATCCGCACCCACACGCGGCGGTGCGGGAAGAAGAACACAAGGAAGAGTCCGAGCACCAACAGCGTCGAGCCAACCCATACCCACATCGCTCCCGGGTCGCGGGCAACGCTCAGCCCGGTGTACTGACGAGTGCGTTCGAAGGTGTAGGTCACGCCGGCGATCGTCGACGGCTTGCCCTGGTCCACGACCTCGGTCGCGATCGGGGCATCCGTCCCGTCCTTGTGGATCTCGAGCTGGACCTGCCCGGCCTTGATGTTCGGGTCAGGCTCACCGGAGGCAGCCACGATGACGTAGACGCTCAGCCCGGCGGCCTTCATGTCGATCTGGCCGATGCTGTGCTTGCCGTCGTCGGACTGCCACTGAAGCGCAGTTGCGTCGTTGTAGAGGGTCTTCCCGGCGGCGTCCGTGATCTTCATCGCCGCAGCCGTGCCGAAGAACGACTGGTAGAACGAGACGCCGTCCCACGTCATGGGGTGGTTGACCCGAACCATCTGCCTGTCGACCGGCACGCCGTTCTTGTAGACGACGAGATCACTCACGTAGTCACTCGGAGAGCCGTCCGGATAGTAGGCGTCGTTGAAGGACTTTGCCTCGACCGACAGCCCGGTCCCGTGACCGACCTGAACCTTCGAGCCCACGGGAACCACGAACTGCGTGTCCTTGAAGCCCGTCGTTGCGCTGAGGAAGAAACCCAGGAGGATGACGACGAAGCTGAGGTGGGCCACGACGGTTCCGAAGGGACCCCAGCGGAAGCGGTCGGCATACAGGTTCAGCCCGTTGTCGTCCGGGTCGCTGATCGTCCGGAATCGGTGGGACTTCAGGACCTCGCGCACGTTGTCCATCGCGGTATCCGGCCCGTCCGGCACGAGGATGTTGGCTCTCAGAGCCGCATGCGTGAAGAAGGTCTCGCCCATGCGGGTGCGGGGGTGGAACGCGATCTTCCACAGGCGCGGCGCCCGGTTGACCGAGCAAGCAAGAACGCTCGTGGTCAGCAGCACGGTCATGCCCTTGAACCAGATCGACGTGAAGACGGAGAAGAAGCCGAGCTTGTCAAAGACGGGCGTCCAGCCGCCGTACTTGGAATGGATCGAGGCGACCCAGCTCGTGTAGGCGGCCGGGTCGGCGGTCATCCCTGCTGGCGCCTGCACCAGCAGCGTGCCGATAAGTGACAGCACCCCCAGCCCGAGGATCAGGACGAGCCCGGTGCGCATCGAGATGAAGAACCGCCAGATCCGGTCCAGGACATCCGTACCGGAGACGGAGGCGCCGCCGTCGAGGCCGTCGAGGCCGTCGATCGACTCACGATCACCTGACTCGGTGGGGCGGGTGCGGACGTCTTGACTCATGTGAACTCTTTCTCAGATACCGAAGTTGGGAAGGGCGCCGGACAGTTTGATGAACAGGTTCGTGATCATCAGGAAGCCGACCAGGATGAGCAGCGCGCCGGTCACGAGTGAGACACCGGCCTCGTGCTTGCGGAACCATGCGAGTCGCTGGTTGGCAGCCGTCGCACCGACAGCCACGAGGACGAATGGGACCCCGAGACCGATCGCGTAGGCAAAGAGCAGGACCGTGCCCTGGACGACGCTCGAGCCCAGAGAGGCGAGACCGATGATGCCGCCGAGGATGGGTCCGATGCAGGGGGTCCAGCCGGCTGCGAAGGCCACGCCGAGAAGGCTCGAGCGGACGTAGCTCGGGGCCTGCACCAGGACGGTGCCGTCCCCTGTTGGCGACTGCCCGACAATCCGTTGGGTCGGGACGGTCACCTGCCGGTAGAGGGCCGAGATGCGGATGACTCCCGCGACGTGCAGGCCCATGACGATGAGGACGGCGCCACCAATCTGTCGCAAGATCCCGACGTAGTCCCTCAGCAGGTAGCCGACCAGTCCGACCGAGGCCCACAGTGCGACGAACACCACCGTGAAGCCCAGGACGAAGGCCAGTGACTGGTTGAACGCGACCCGCCGTGCCCTCGGTGACCCGGGGGGCGTCGTCCCGACCATGTAGCTCACATAGGCCGGGACGAGCGGGAGGCAGCACGGCGACGCGAAAGACACGATTCCTGCGAGGAACGCGACGGCGATGCTGAGGATGGTCATGGCGTTACTTGGCGGTCGTGGCCGACGCGGTGGGAGCAGCAGCTGAGCTCTTCAGGTGCGTGGCGACTGTCTTGGCAAGGTTGGAGTTGGGGTCGATCGCGACGACCTTCTTCCACTCGGCCTGCATGTTGGCCGAGTCAGGCGGCGTCGCGCTCATGTAGAGGAAACCAAGGTCATAGTGCACCTCAGCGTTCTTCGGGTAGAGCCCGGCGGCGATGAGCCACTGCTTCTTGGCCTCGACCGCGTTGCCGAGGTTGAACTGCGCAGCGCCGAGGGCGAGGAGCGCGACCTGGTTCTTCGGGTCCACAGCGAGGACCTTCTGCTCCCAGAGGGTTGCGTTCTTGTAGTCGGTGGCGCCGAAGTACAGGTCGCCGATGCCCTGGAGCGAGGCAACGTCCTTGGGGTTCGCGCTGATCTTCTTCATCAGG
>Ga0209798_10000240_pt1 | contig 31751 bp, 26 predicted proteins | sample DOMMetBare3Fresh_FD_187475 | JGI IMG/M metagenome (GOLD analysis project Ga0209798, IMG submission 187475) | Wetland sediment microbial communities from St. Louis River estuary, USA, under dissolved organic matter induced mercury methylation -... | ecosystem: Environmental > Aquatic >... | reverse complement strand
GCACGACATGGTGTACGACATCATGAACGACTCGCAGCGCAAGCACTACGAGGACACGCTCGAGTGCGACTTCAGCTTCGAGATCCAGGGCCTGGCGCGTTTCCGTGTCAACGCGTTCAACCAGAACCGCGGCGCCGGCGCGGTGTTCCGGACGATTCCGAGCAAGATCCTGACGCTCGAGCAACTCAACGCGCCCAAGGTCTTCGCCGAGCTGTCGCTGCGACCGCGGGGCCTGGTGCTCGTGACCGGCCCCACCGGCTCGGGCAAGAGCACGACGCTGGCCGCCATGGTGAACCATCTCAACGAAAACATGTACGGCCACGTGCTGACGGTCGAGGATCCGATCGAGTTCGTGCACGAGAGCAAGAAGTGCCTGGTCAACCAGCGCGAGGTCGGCCCGCACACGCTGTCGTTCAACAACGCGCTGCGGGCCGCACTGCGTGAAGACCCGGACGCGATCCTGGTGGGCGAAATGCGCGACCTGGAGACGATCCGCCTGGCGCTGACCGCCGCCGAGACCGGCCACCTGGTGTTCGGCACCTTGCACACGTCGTCCGCCGCCAAGACCATCGACCGCATCGTCGACGTCTTCCCCGCGGCCGAGAAGGACATGGTGCGCGCGATGCTGTCGGAGTCCTTGATCGCGGTGATCTCGCAGACCTTGTGCAAGTTGAAGGACGGCAGCGGCCGCGTCGCGGCCCACGAGATCATGATCGCCACCTCAGCGATCAAGAACCTGGTGCGCGAGAACAAGGTCGCCCAGATGTACTCGTCGATCCAGACCGGCCAGAGCCTGGGCATGCAGACGCTCGATCAGTGCCTGACCGAACTGGTTCGACGCAACGTCGTCTCCCCCGCAGAAGCCCGCGCGCGCGCTCGCTTCCCCGAAAACTTCCCCGGCTAGATGTCGGCGCCTGCCCGCTTCGCTCGCCTGTCCCCCGAGGGGACGGCCCGGGCCGACGCTTGGCAGCGGCCCGGCGCCGGCCCGGGCGCCCGCTAAATACCTCAAAGGACACCGCATGGAACGCGATCAGGCTTCGAAGTTCGTCCACGACCTGCTGCGGCTGATGGTCAGCCGCAACGGCTCGGACCTCTTCCTCACCGCGGACTTCCCGCCCGCGATCAAGGTCGACGGCAAGATCACCAAGGTCAGCCCGCAGCCCCTGACCGGCCAGCACACGATGGCGCTGGCGCGCTCGGTGATGAACGACAAGCAGGCGGCCGAGTTCGAGAAGACGAAGGAATGCAACTTCGCGATCTCGCCCACGGGCATCGGTCGCTTCCGCTGCAATGCCTTCGTTCAGCAGGGCAACATCGGTCTGGTGATGCGCACGATCCCGCAGCAGATCCCGAGCATTGACAGCCTGGGCCTGCCGCAGATCCTGAAGGACGTGGCGATGACCAAGCGCGGGCTGACGATCTTCGTCGGCGCCACCGGCTCGGGCAAGAGCACCTCGCTGGCGGCGATGGTCGACTACCGCAACGACAACTCGTATGGCCACATCATCACGATCGAGGACCCGGTGGAGTTCGTGCACCCGCACAAGAACTGCATCGTCACGCAGCGCGAGGTGGGCATCGACACCGAGGACTGGTTCGCGGCGCTGAAGAACACGCTGCGCCAGGCGCCCGACGTGATCCTGATGGGCGAGATCCGTGACCGCGAGACGATGGAGCACGCAGTGGCCTTTGCCGAGACCGGCCACCTTTGCCTGGCCACGCTGCACGCCAACAGCTCGAATCAGGCGCTGGACCGCATCATCAACTTCTTCCCAGAGGAGCGCCGCGCCCAGTTGCTGATGGACCTGTCGCTGAACCTGAAGGCGCTGGTCTCGCAGCGCCTGCTGCCGCGCCAGGAAGGCAGGGGCCGCATCGCCGCGGTCGAGATCCTCCTCAACACGCCGCTGGTCTCGGACATGATCTTCAAGGGCGAAGTCGGCGACATCAAGGAACTGATGAAGCGTTCGCGCGAGCTGGGCATGCAGACGTTCGACCAGTCGCTGTTCGACCTGTACGAGACCAACATGGTCTCCTACGAGGACGCGATCCGCAATGCCGACTCGGTGAACGACCTGCGCCTGCAGATCAAGCTCAACAGCCAGCGCGCCCGCACGCAGGATCTCTCTGCGGGTACCGAGCACCTGTCGATCGTTTGAGCCCCCGGCCGCCGGGCGGCCGCCCCCGACGGGCTATGGACCACGACCGGGGAACCCGGATCGTGGTCCACGCGCCAATGGCGCCGCTCCCCTTGGCCGCCTGGCGGCCACTCACCATCCTTGGCGCCACGTCGCGCTGAGCAGCCAGGTGCGCCCCGGAGCGGGTTCGAAGAAGCGGCCGTTCGCGTCGCCGACGATCGCGCTGCCGGCGTAGCGGCGATCGCTGAGGTTGTCGATGCGGGCCAGCAGATCGAGGCGGCCGCTGCCGATGGGGATCTGGTGCGTCGCGCGCAAGGCGCCGATCCAGACACCCTGAGTGGCATCGCTGTTCACGTCGTTGACCACGATGCCACCCTGCGCACGCAGCTCGGCACCGAGCTCGGTCTGCGGCGCGATGCGCCATCCCAGTTCGGCAAAGCCACTTTTGCTCATCGTGCCGGCGATGCGGTTGCCGGCGGGCACCGGGACCGTGGGCGCGGTGCAGGGGATGCCGGCGCAGGTGAGGAACGCGTCGCGGTAGACCGCGTCGAGCCAGGTCACCGCCGCCTGTGCGCGCCACGCAGGGGCGATCTGCCAGCGACCGCCCAGTTCTGCGCCCTCGCGCCGCGTGCGTCCGACGTTGGTGAACGTGCTGCGGCCGCCGGCGTTGGTCGCGATGCCGATCTCGTCTTGCGTGTCTGCACGGAACAGCGCGGCATCGAGCGAGAGCGTGGCATCACGCCACTTGGCGCCCAGCTCGACCTGGCGGCTGCGCTGCGGCCGCAGCGCAGTGTTGAAGCCGGCCGAGCCGTCGGGCCGGTACGCGAGCTCCGTCAACGTCGGCGACTCGAAACCACGGCCGGCGCTGACGTACAGGTTCAGGTTGCGGGCTGCGCGCCATTGCAATGCAGCCACGGGCACGGTGTAGGAAAAGCGAAGCGCCCCCGAATCGTCGCCATTGGACAGGTAAGCGTCGGTCGTGCGCACGTCCAGGCGCCCGCTACGCACGCCCAGTGTCGCGGCCCAGTCGGGAGCGATGTCGGCGCGCGCCTGCGCATAGACATCGCTGTTGCGCGCGCTGTTGTTCTCGTCGCGACGCAGGCGGCCGGTGACCCCGAGCTGTTGCGAGGTACCACTGCCCGTGAAGTTCTCGAAACCGCGCCGGTTCTCGTTCTGCTCGTCGAGCGCCACACCGGCGATCAACTCTGCACCGCGCTCGCCTTGCAGCGGCCAGCGCCAGACGAACCGCAGGTCGGCACCGAGGTACTGCCGATCGAAGTCGACGACGCCGCCGGGATGCCGCGGATTGTTCTGCGTAACCGGCAGGATCGCGAGCCACTGCGTCACCTGGCGCGAGCCGACATAGGCGCTGAGAGCCGACTCCGCGGGCCACAGGCCCGTGCTCTGTTCGAAGCGGTGACGCCACTGCGCGCCGAGCTGCTCCTGTTCGACCGTCTTGCGCGTGTTGAAGTCGATCGCCTGCGGCGTGGTCTGCCGCGGGTTGGCGTCGAACTGCGCGCGCGTCAGTCCCAGCGGGTCGTCGGCCGGCTGCTCGTGCCAGCTCGCCTGCAGCGTGACGCGGTCCGCCGCGCCCTGCCAGCCCAGCCGCAGGTTGACCAGCCGCCGCTCGGCTGCGCTCTGCGGCCGGATGCCATCGGTGGAGAACCCGCTCGCCGAGGCGCGCAGGTCAAAGCCCCCTTCGAGCGGCGATTCCACCGCAGCGCGCCATTGGCGCAGGCCATCCGCGCCGACATCGACGCCGGCCTGCGCCTCGCGCCGCTCCGCCCGCGCGCTGACGAGCGCGATGACGCCGCCGGAAGAGTTGCCGTACAGCGCCGAGAAGGGGCCTCGCAGCACCTCGATGCGCTGGGCCCCGGCGAGGTCGAAGTGCGCGACCTGCCCCTGGCCGTCGGGCGTGCTCGCGGGCACGCCATCGCTGTACAGGCGGATGCCGCGCACGCCGAAGGTCGCACGGGCACCGAAGCCGCGCGAACTGATCTGGAGGTCCTGCGCGTAGTTCTGACGCGCGTTGACCACCAGACCCGGCACGCGCGACAGCGATTCCGACAGATTGACCATCGGCCCCGCCGCGCGCAGCGTGTCGGCGTCGACGACGCTGATCGCATACGGCGTGTCGAAGGCGCGCTGCTCGACGCCGCTGCCGGTGATGACGATCTGCTGGCGCACCTCGTCGGTCTGCGCGACGGCAGCACCGCCCGCCAGCAGTGCCGCCAGGGCCAGCGCACGGTGCCTAATCGGGCATCTTGACCTCGATGCGGATCGACGCGTACCAGGCGGCCAGTTGTTGGATGTCTTCATCGGTGAGGGGCTTGGCCATCAGCGTCATGACTTCGTGTCTGCGATCGCCGCTGCGGTACGCGCGCAGTTGGGCAGCCAGGTACAGCGCCGGCTGCCCGGCCAGGTTCGGCGCATCCGGCTGGGTCGAAAGGCCGGCCATGCCATGACAAACCGCGCAGGCCTGGGCTTTGACGCGTCCTGGATTGGCCTCCTGCTGGGCGCCCACGGTGGCGGCCGTCCCGGCGAGGACGGCCGCCGCCGCGAGTCGATGCAGTCCGCCGCGCGCCAATCTCGCGGCGTCCACTCAGGGCGCGCTGTAGGTGACGCGGTAGATCGCGCCGGCAAAGTCGTCGCTGATCAGCAGCGAGCCGTCCTTCATCACCGCCACGTCGACTGGCCGGCCGCGGTACAGGCCGGTGTCGGCGTCGAGGAATCCTTCGGCGAACACCTCGGACTTGTCGGCCGAGCCGTCGGCCTTCAACGACACGAAGTTGATCAGCGCGCCTGACGGCTTGGTGCGGTTCCACGAGCCGTGCGCAGCGACGAAGATGCCGCCCTGGTACTTGGCCGGGAACTGCTTGCCGGTGTAGAAGGTCATGCCGAGTTGCGCCTGGTGCGCGGGAAACTCGATCTGCGGCTTGGTCCACTGGGCCGGCGGGTTCATGCCCTTGAGGTCGGGCGCCGCCGCCGTGCCCGCGATCTGCACATTGTTGCCGTGGATGTACGGGTAGCCGAAGTGCTCGCCGCCGGCCTTCGTGATGCGGTTGAGCTCTCCGGGCGGCGTGTCGTCCCCCATGCCGTCGGTCTGGTTGTCGGTGAACCAGACGACCTTGTCCTTGGGGTTGATGTCCATGCCCACCGAGTTGCGCACGCCGCGCGCGACCACCTCGCGCTTGGAGCCGTCGAACGGGTCCAGCCGGATCATGCCGCCGATGCCCAACTGCTCGTACAGCGCGACCTTTTCCTTCGGCTGCACGTTGTACGGCTGGCCCAGCGTGATGTAGAGCTTGCCATCGTCGCTGACCCGGCAGGTGCGCGCGCCGTGGTTGTAGCTCTCTTCCTCCGGCGGCACCAGCTTGCCCTGCCCGACGACCTCGATCACCGCGACGTCCGGGCCTTCGTAGAAAAACTCGGCGGCCGGGAAGTTCAGCACCCGGTTGTGCTCGGCGATGATCAGGAAGCCGTCCTTGGTCCAGCAAACACCGTTGGGGTTGGTGAACTTCAGGCTCGGCGCGAAGGACTTGACCTCATCGGCCACACCGTCACTGTTGCGATCGGTCACGGCCCAGACGGTCGTCTTGCGCGTGCCGACGAACAGCATGTTGGTGCTCGGCGCGACCGCCATGTGGCGCGCATCGGGCACGATGGCGTAGAGCGAAATGCTGAATCCCGGCGGCAGCTTGACCTTCTTCAGGTTCTCCTTGATCGCGTTGGCATTGGCACCGGTTTGCGGCACCACCGGGATGTTCAGGTCGGTGGTCGCGACCTTCATCTGTTTCAGCTTCTCGATATTGGTCTGCGCCAGCGCCGCCGGCGCGGCAAGCGCCACGCTTGCGGCCAGGGCCAACGGCGTCAACAGCTTGCCGGGGTGCTTGTACGAGCTCATGGGGAGTTCTCCTCGTTGGATGGACGGCTTGTGGACCGCCGTCGCAGAAGGGCAGGCGGACCAGGGGCGGGAGATTGCACCGGCCAAGCGCAATGCCGATCCTGGGTCAAACCCTGCGCCGTTTCTGAACGCCTGCGCAAGCTTGGAACAGCGCGGGGTGGATTTGCTAGATTGGGTCCCTTTGGGGCGCGCCCTGGGTGCGCCGGCTGAACATGCTGTTGCCTCCCGACCCTGCCCTGGTACACGCGCGCGCCCTGCGCGGCCGCGGCTCGACGCTGCCACCCGGATTCCGGCCCGCGGACGAAATCCTGGAGAGCTGGGCGCGCTGCCTCGATGGCGGGCTGGACTACGCCGCCCGGGTGCGCGTCCCGGTGGTCGAAGCGGCGGAGCTGGTGCGCCGCCGCGACCACACCGGCAACCTGCGCCGGCTGGCGCATGCCGAGCTGGAAACCCTGATGCAGCAGATCGCGGGCTCGAACTTCCTGCTCGCCTTCGCCGACGCCGACGGCACGGTGCTGGATGTGCTGTCGGACAACCGCTTCGCGATGAGCACCGACGAGGACATCGTGGTCGGAAGCTGCTGGCGCGAGGACGTGGTAGGCACCAATGGCCTGGGCACGGCGCTGGCCACCGGCCGCGGCGTGGCGGTGACCGGGCCCGACCACTTCTTGCTGCGCCTGGCCGACGTCTCGTGCACAGCCTCGCCGATCCGCGACGCCGATGGCCGGATCGTCGGGCTGCTCGACGCGTCTTCCTACGTCGAGTCGCGCCAACGCCACACGCAGGCGCTGGTGCAGATGTCCACCGCCCATATCGAGAACGTGCTGATGGCTGAGCAGCGCGAAGGCCAGCTGCTGGTTGCGATCCATCCGCGGCGCGAATTCCTTCGCACGATCAGCGCGGGCCTGCTGGCCTTCGACGACGAGGGCCAACTGACGGCGCTGAATGCGCGCGCCCAGACGCTGCTGGCCGGGCTGGATGCTCGTCGCGGGAGCCGCTTCGAGCAACTGTTCGGAGAGCGGTTCGCCGAGTTCTTCGCACGCGTGCATGCGCGTGGAGAGACGCAACTGCACGACGGCCTGGGCAGCGCCCTGGTCGCGCGCTGGGTCGGCGCCCGCACCTCGACGCTCACGCCGATCGCGCCTCGCCGCACAGGCGGCGCACCAGTGACGCAATCGATCGCACCCGCTCCCGCCCCTCGATTCGTGGCCGATGATCGGACGGTCGCCCATGCATTGCACGCTGCGCAGCAGGCGCTCACATCTGCGGTGCCGATTCTCGTGCAGGGCGAGACGGGCGCCGGCAAGGAATACTTGCTGCGCGAAGCGCACGCCGCCTGCGGTCTGCAAGGTGATTTCGTGGTGGTGCGCTGCGCCGCCCTCACCCTGGAGCGCCTGGCTGCCGAACAGGCTTTGGCCACCGCGTCTGGAGACACGCATACGCTCCTCCTCGACGAGGTGGGTGAGCTCGATGCGGCAACACAAGCGGCGTTGGTCGGGTGGGTCGACGATCGTGCTCACAGCCCCGGCGGGCCGAGGTTGGTCGCCACCACGCAGCACGATCTCGGCGCCGCGGCGACGGCTCACCAGTTCCGCGGCGATCTGCTCTATCGCCTGCAGGGTGTGGGCCTCGCCGTTCCACCACTGCGCCGCCGCAGCGACTTCGAGGCCTGTACCCGCGAAGTGCTGGCGCGCATCGCGCCGTCCGCGCGTCTCGACGCGCGGGCACAGGAACTGCTGCGGCGCCACACCTGGCCGGGAAACTGGCGCGAGTTGCAGTCGGTTCTGACGCGCGCGTGGTACGACCTCAGCGCACAGCCTGGCAGCGAGTCGTTGTCGATCGATGCCTCGCGGCTCGAGGGGTTGCTGGGACCGGCGTCCGTGGCCGGCGCGCAGGCCTCCCTGCTCCAGCGGGAAACCACGGCCCGCGTGCTGCGCGAACTCGAGCGTCAGAGAGGCAGCATCAGCGCCACTGCGCGCAGGCTGGGGATTTCGCGCAACACCGTGTACCGCCACCTGCGTGAGGCCGATCGCCTTCAACTCGGCGGAGATCACGCTGCGCTGCGATGATCGGTGCCTGATCAGCTTCGCGCCTGGACAACGATGAACGCGTCCCGCAGCAACGCCTCCGCACCCAGCCAGACCGTCGCCTTCCTCGGCCTGGGCGTGATGGGCCACCCCATGGCGGGTCACTTGACGCGCGCCGGCCACCGCGTCACGGTCTTCAACCGCACGGCGAGCAAGGCCGCTGCGTGGGTGGCCGAGTACGACGGTCGCGCCGCGGCCACGCCGCGCGAAGCCGCGGCCGGCTCGTCGGCCGTGTTCGCTTGCGTTGGCGACGACGATGACCTGCGCGGCGTCGCGCTGGGGCCGGATGGGGCCTTCGCCGGCATGAGCGAAGGCGCCGTCTTCATCGATCACACCACCGCGTCGGCCGCGGTGGCGCGCGAGCTGTACGCCGCGGCCCGCTCGCGCGGCCTGCATTTCATCGACGCACCGGTGTCGGGCGGACAGGCCGGCGCCATCAACGGCGCCCTGACGGTGATGTGCGGCGGCGACGCAGCGCCGTTCGAAACGATCCGGCCGGTGGCGATGGCGTTCGCGAAGGCCGTCACCCTGATCGGCCCGGCGGGCGCGGGTCAGCTGGCCAAGATGGTCAACCAGACCTGCATCGCAGGGCTGCTGCAGGGCTTGGCCGAAGGCATCGCTTTCGGAGAGAAAGCCGGCCTGGACATGAAGCTCGTGCTCGAGGTCATCGGCAAGGGCGCCGCGCAGAGCTGGCAGATGGACAACCGCGGCACGACGATGATCGACGACAAGTTCGACTTCGGCTTCGCGGTCGACTGGATGCGCAAGGACCTGGCCCTCGTGCTCGACGAGGCGCGCCGCAGCGGCGCCAAGCTGCCGGTCACCGCGCTGGTCGACCAGTTCTACGCCGACGTGCAGGCCATCGGCGGCCGACGCTGGGACACCTCGAGCCTGATCCGGCGGCTGAGATAGCGCCGCCGGCGCCGACCTCCGACAGACCCGGCCTACTTCTTGGCTTCGCTGCCGAGTTCGGCGAGTTCGGCCTCGGTGAGGTTCTCGAAGACCTTCACCACCTTCTGCACGCCCGACACGCCGCGTGCGAGCTCGGTGGCGCGGTTGGCCTCGCGCTCGGTGACGCGGCCCATCAGGTAGACCACTCCGCGCTCGGTCACCACCTTGACCGCGTTGGCATGCAGGTCCTTGGCGTCGATGAAGCTCGCCTTGACCTTGCTCGTCAGGATGGCGTCGTTCGAGCGGGCGGTCATCGAACTCGCCCCCATGACCGCCAGTTCGTTGACGGTCGAGCGCACGTTCTCGATTCGCGTGATCGCCTGCTCGACCGCGCTGCGGTCGGCCTCGCTCGACACCTCGCCGGTGATCAGCACCATGCGGTTGTAGCTGGTGGTGCTGACGTGGCCACGTTCGCCCACGGTCTCGCGGATGCGCGTCAACGATTTCAGCTCGATGTTCTGATCCTCCAGCTGCACGCCCGCGGTGCGGCGGTCGGTGGCGACCATCGCGGTGCCGACGGCGCTGCCCACCACGACCGCGGCGCAGCCGCCGAGCGTGAGGGCCGCGAGCGCGGCGGCAACGGCGCACCACGTGCGCCGGGAGAAGTTGTGTTCGATCCGATTCATGCCAGGTCCTGTTCACCCATGAGCTGAAGATCCACCGCGTCGGCCAGGCAATGCAGCACCAACGTGTGGGTTTCGAAGATGCGTGCCGCGCGTTCGTGCGGCACAGCGATATGGACATCGGTTTCTCCGAGCAGTTCACCCACTCCGGTGTCGTTGCCCGTCATCGCGATCACCGTCATATCCTTGGCCTGCGCGGCCTGTACCGCGGCCACCAGGGTCGGCGTCGTGCGGCCGGCCGCCACCACGATCAGCACGTCACCCGGCGTGCCCATCGCCTGCACCTCCTTTGCCAGCGCGCGCGTCGGATCGCCGGTCTCGGACAGCAGACCCGACAACGGTGCCTGCAACCCCAGCGCCATCGCCGCCAACGGCGGGCGGTCGCGCTCGAACCGGCCGGCCCACAGCGCGGCGGCGTACGAAGCCAATGCGCTCGCGCCGCCGCTGCCTGCGATCAGCACGCGGCCGCCTGCCGTGACGCACCCCACGAGCGCACTCGCGGCCTGAGCGATCGGGCGAGACAGCGCATCGGCGTGTTGCGACAGGAGGTCCGCGGACTCGAAGAACTGCTGCTGGATGCGCTGTTCGAGCATGACCATGGATCATATGACACGGGTTCCGGCCGAGCGGTTCCGGTGCGCCGGCCAGCCGTGTCAAGGTGCGTCGAAGGCGGCCTTCAGCCAGTCGATGCGCGCGCCGTCGATCGCGACCACGTCGAACCGGCATGCCGGCAGCGTTCGCGCTCGTGCAAGGTAATGCTGCGCCGCGAAGACGAGGCTTGCCTGCTTGCTGGCGCCCACGCTGCCAGCCGCGCCGCCGTGGCGCGTGTTCGCGCGCGAACGCACCTCGACGAAGACCAGCGTGCCGTCGCGCTCGCGCAGGATCAGGTCGACCTCGCCGCCACGCGCACGCGGTCCGCGCGCGACCCGATAATTGCGCGCCACGAGCGTGAGTCCGGCACGCTGCAGGTGCGCGAGCGCCGCGTCCTCGGCGGCTCGGCCGCGCTGCGAGCGCAGCGTCGCATCGCTTGCCGGCTTGCGCCCACCACCGGAGATCATCGTCGTTGCCACCACCGCCTCCTCGGCCGCGATCATCGCCCAGGCTGCTGCTGCCGCGGCCGGCGCCCAGCAGTATCCGCAAGGCGCGCTGTACGTGGTGGCCACGCCGATCGGCAACGTCGCCGACCTGACGTTGCGCGCCGTGCACGTGCTCGGGCTGGTCGACGCCGTGGCCTGCGAAGACACGCGCCTGAGTGGCATGCTGCTGTCGCGGTTGGGGCTCGACAAGCCGCTGGTCGCGCTGCACGAGCACAACGAACGCGCGGCGTCGGGGGCGGTGATCGAGCGTCTGGCGCGCGCCGAGCGCGTGGCCTACGTCAGCGACGCCGGCACCCCGGCGATCTCCGACCCAGGCGCCGTCCTGGTGGCTGCCGTGCGCGACGCCGGTCACCCGGTGGTGCCGATCCCGGGCGCGAGCAGCGTCACGACCGCGCTGTCGGTGGCTGGCGACGCCGCGGCCGGCGGCTTCACCTTCGTGGGCTTCCTCGGCGCGAAAGCCCCGGAGCGTCGCGCGGCGCTCGACCAGGTGGGCGCGATCGTTCGGGGATCGGTGGTGCTGTTCGAAGCGCCGCACCGCATCGCCGCGTTGCTCGACGAGCTGGCCGCGCGCTGGCCCGAGCGCCGGCTCACGATCGCACGCGAGCTCACCAAGCAGTTCGAGTCCGTCGTCACGCTGGCCGCGCGCGAGGCGCCCGTGTGGCTGGCCGCCGATGCGAACCGCGTGCGCGGCGAATTCGTGCTGGTGCTGCACGCGGCGGCTGCGCGGCACGAAGTCACGGCGAGCCTGGACGACCGTGCGGTGCACGCTCTGGGCGCGCTGCTGGCCGAGCTGCCGCTCAAGCAGGCCGTGGCGCTGGCAGCATCGATCAGTGGTGCGCCGCGCAACGCGCTATATGCGCGTGCGCTGGCGCTGCGCGGCGACGATCAGGGCTTGGCGACCTGAGCGTCGTGCTTCTGGCGGTAGATGTCCTTGCTGGCCTTGTTCTGCATCCGGGTCAGGTGCCCGCGCTCCTTGGCAGTCACGCTGCCGTCGGCCTTGGCCTTGTCTTCGGCGCGATTGATCGCGGCCTGCTCCTTTTCGACGCGCCGCGTCTCGCGCTTGGTCAGTTGGCCCGAGGCGATGCCCTGGTCGATGCGTTTTTCCTGGTTGGCCTGGCGCTGGTCGATGCGCGGCGTGTTGGCGCCTGGCGCCGAAGCCGCGGTCTGGGCGGACGCGCCGAGCGCGGCAAGGGCCAGCACAGCGCCGGCAACGAGGGTCGAGGTCTTCATGGCGGAACTCCTGAATATGGGTTGTCGATCGGTCTGAGATTGCCCCGGAGGCCGGGGCTGGCGCGATGCGCGCTTCGTCAACGGCCCTGCGATGACGAAGGGTGACCGGGTTCCGTTGCGCACAGGTAAAGAAGCGTGAATCCCCATGTCAGGTCGTGGCGGACCGCACGCACCTAGAATGGCCCTCACGATGATCGCTCGCGAACCCACCCTCGAACGCCTGGCCACGGCCGAGCGCATGTTGCTGCAGCCGTATGGCCTGACCGAGGCGAATCTCGCCGCAGCGCTCGCGACGATCGCCTCGCACCGCATCGACGACGCCGACCTGTACTTCCAGAGCACGCGTCACGAGGGATGGAGCCTCGAGGAAGGCATCGTCAAGAGCGGCAGCTTCTCGATCGACCAGGGCGTGGGCGTGCGTGCGGTGGCCGGCGAGCGTACCGCCTTCGCCTACAGCGACGACATCTCGGACGCGGCGCTGCAGGATGCCGCGCGCACCGTGCGCACGATCGCCGCGACCGGCCAGAGCCGGCGCGTGAAGCTGGGCGTGAAGCCGCAGGTCGCGCTCAGCCGCACGTTGTACGGGCCGACCGATCCGATCGGCACACTCGACAGCACGCAGAAGGTGGCGCTGCTCGAGAAGGTGGAGCGCCTGGCGCGCGCCAAGGACCCGCGCATCGTGCAGGTCATGGCCGGGCTCGCCGCCGAGCACGACGTGGTGCTCATCGCGCGCGCCGACGGCACGCGTGCGGCCGACGTGCGGCCGCTGGTGCGCCTGTCGGTGACCGTGATCGCCGAGCAGAACGGACGCCGCGAGGTCGGCAGCGGCGGCGGCGGCGGACGCTTCGGCCTCGGCTTCTTCCAGGACGCGGTGATCGAGCAGTACGTCGACCACGCGGTGAATGCCGCGCTGGTCAACCTCGAGAGCCGCCCCGCCCTGGCCGGCGAGATGACCGTCGTCCTCGGCCCGGGCTGGCCCGGCGTGCTGCTGCACGAGGCGATCGGCCACGGCCTCGAAGGCGACTTCAACCGCAAGGGCTCCTCCGCGTTTTCCGGCCGCATCGGCCAGCGCGTCGCGGCCAAAGGCGTGACGGTGCTCGACGACGGCACGCTGGCCGACCGGCGCGGCAGCCTGAACGTCGACGACGAAGGCCAGGCCACGCAGCGCACCGTGCTGATCGAGGACGGCATCCTGAAGGGCTACATCCAGGACGCCATGAACGCGCGCCTGATGAAGGTCAGGCCCACCGGCAACGGCCGGCGCGAGAGCTACGCCCACGTGCCGATGCCGCGCATGACCAACACCTACATGCTGGCCGGCGACAGGACCAAGGACGAGATCGTCGCCAGCATCGAGCGCGGCCTGTACGCCACCAACTTCGGCGGCGGCCAGGTCGACATCACGAGCGGCAAGTTCGTGTTCTCGGCCAGCGAGGCGTTCTGGGTCGAGAAGGGCAAGGTCCTGTACCCGGTCAAGGGCGCGACGCTGATCGGCAGCGGCCCCGAGTGCCTGACGCGCGTGACGATGATCGGCAACGACCTCGAGCTCGACACCGGGGTAGGCACCTGCGGCAAGGACGGGCAGAGCGTGCCGGTGGGCGTGGGTCAGCCCACGCTGCGCATCGACGGCCTGACCGTCGGTGGCACCGCCTGACGCGGCCGCGGCGCGGCCACCTCCGTGGTGTGAACAGGACCTAAGGCAGCGGCTCGCAGCGGCACGCGGGCAGGTCGACCGCGCGGCCCGATGCCGGATGCTTCATGACGCAGGCACCGCCGACAAGCGCGAGTTCGAACACCTCGGGTGCGCCCGGGCGCTGGCGGCCGTCGAGCGGTCGTCCCTGCGGGTCGCGTGCCACGGTGGGTCCGAGCACGAGCTGACTGCCCTTGTCGAAGGCCATCGGGCCCAGGTTCACGCGAACGCCTGCCACCTCGGACGCGAAGGCCTCGGCCTGCGCGATGCATGCGGCATCCACCGGTGCGATCCAGCGCGCCGGTACCGCTTGCGAGGCGGCGGGATTCACGCAGGCCACCACCGTCAAGGCTGCAACCAGTGCACCGCCTGCTCGCTGGACCTGCCGGGCGCGCCGCATGCGAAGCCCGGCGTTCAGCGCAGCACCTTGCCTTCGCGCGCCGGATGCCGCAGCACGCGCTCGACGCCGGCGCTGCCGCGCTCCAGTGGCGACTCGCGGCCGGAGGCCGTCGGGCACGCCCCCGTGGTGCGATAGGTGAGCGCGGCCGCGAGCAGGCCCTCGGCGGTGTCGCCCAGCGCGCGCGAGAGATCGTCGGCCACGCTGCAGGTGGGCGCGAAGCCGTCAGCGTAGTTGCCGAATCCGCGGTCGTTGACGCCCTGGAACTCGATCGGGAAATACGACAGGCCGCAGTTGTCCTTGGCGGTGAAGCCATAGGGCTTGCCGCAGGTGGTGGCACCGATCAGCACCACCTCGACATCGATGCCGCGCAAGGCATTGACGATCGACTCGCTGGCCGAGCAGGTTCCGGGGCCGGCCAGCACGTAGACGCGGCCGAGGTTGAGTTGCGGCAGCGGTGCGTTGGCCGTGGTGCCGCTGCCGGCAAAGCCGCTGGCCGTGCCGAAGAACGGCGTGTTGTTGTCCGGATTGCTGGTGTCGGCCGCACGTTTGTCGCTGAACTGCAGCCGCTCGAAGGTGCGGCCGCTGGTGCGCGAGCCGCCGGCGACCATGTAGCCGACTTGGCTGGCGATGTAGAGGAAGCCGCCGCCGTTGTAGCGCAGGTCGAGCACCAGGTCGGTGACGTTGGCCTGCTGCTGGATCTGCGTGAAGGCCGTAATCAGTTGCCCCTCGGCCGGCCCGATGTGATCGTTGAAGGTGAAGTAGGCCACGCGCCCCGAGGGCGTGTCGATCGTGCGCTGGTTCTGCACCGGCGTCTTGGTGACCTGCGTCGCGGTCATCGAGACATTGCGGTCGACACCGGCGGCGTCGCGCAGCACGAAGCTGTAGCTGCGGCCATTGACCGGCGAGAAGATCGCCTCGTTCAGCGTGTCGATGCCCGCTGCGGTCGTGTCGTCGGCCGAGACGCCGTCGACCGAAACCAGCGTCAGGCCGCGCGTCAGCAGCGCGGCGGCCGCCGGTGTGCCCGGGTCGACATAGGCGATGCGGATGTTGCGCGGCGGCGCCGCCGAACCCTGCACCCACTCGGCGCCGAAGCCCGCGACGATGCCCGACTGCGACAGCGCGGTCCACTGCGCCGTCGGGAACGTGAAGCTGAACTGGTCCTTGCGCTTGCCGCTCGCGGTCAGCGCCGGCGTGCGCAGCGCATCGAAGTAGTTGTCCAGCGCGAGCGGTACGTCGGCGAGGTTGAACTCGGCGCGCGAGGCGTCCACCGAGGGGATCTCGCGGTACCAGAGGTAGGCCTCGTCCATGTAGGAGCGCACCCAGCGCCGCTCCGTGTCGAGCGTGGCGGTTCGGTTGCCGGGCGGCGCCAGCGGGTTGTTGGCCGCGCAGCGCTGCGCCAAGGTCGACGAGGCGGGCAATGCACTGCTGCCGCCACCGCCGCCTGCTGAACCACCCCCGCCGCCGTTGATGTTGCCGAAAGGCGGCGTGCCGGCTTCGGGTCCGCCGCCGCCGCAGGCCACCAGCAGCGCGGTCAGGCCCGCGAGCGCGGTCAGCGCGATGCGCTGCGGCCGCGCACAGGCTCGGGTTGCATTCATCGTGGACTGCCCGTGAATTCGATCGAGAGGCCGATTCTGCCGGGTGCCGAGCGGCGTGCCGGCCCCCGACTCTCGGACCGTGTTACATTGAGCTCATGCCTTCGCGCACCGCGTTCTTCTTTTCGTACTCTTGGATCTCGCCCCGACCGGCGGCTGGAGAGGTGGACGCGTAAGCGCGAAACGACCCGAATACCCAGACAAACCGCCGGCAGCCCCGGCGGTTTTTCTTTGTGCCCGCAGCAAGGATCGACACTCATGAGCCCCAAGCACATCACGCCGCCCGCCGACAGTGGCCTGGCCCTGTCGGAGAAGACCAGCCGCACCGACGACCAGCGCATCCGCGACGTCACACCGCTGCCGCCGCCGGAACACCTGATCCGCTTCTTCCCGATCGCGGGCACGCCGGTGGAGACGCTGATCGGCGACACGCGTGAGGCGGTGCGGCGCATCCTGCAAGGCGACGACGACCGGTTGCTCGTGGTCATCGGTCCGTGCTCGATCCACGACCCGGAAGCCGCCAAGGAGTACGCGCGCCGCCTGAAGGCCGAACGCGCCAGGCACGCCGCCGATCTGGAGGTCGTGATGCGCGTGTACTTCGAGAAGCCGCGCACGACGGTCGGCTGGAAAGGCCTGATCAACGATCCGTACCTCGACGAGAGCTACCGCATCCACGAGGGCCTGCGCATCGCGCGCCAGCTTCTGGTGGACATCAACCGCATGGGCGTCCCCGCGGCCGGCGAGTTCCTCGACGTGATCAGCCCGCAGTACATCGGCGACCTGATCAGCTGGGGCGCGATCGGCGCGCGCACGACCGAGAGCCAGGTGCATCGCGAACTCGCGTCGGGGCTGTCGGCGCCGGTGGGGTTCAAGAACGGCACCGACGGCAACCTGAAGATCGCGATCGACGCGATCCAGGCCGCCGGCAAGCCGCACCATTTCCTGTCGGTGCACAAGAACGGCCAGGTCGCGATCGTCGAGACTCGCGGCAACCGCGACTGCCACGTGATCCTGCGCGGCGGCAGGCAGCCCAACTACGACGCGGCCAGCGTCGCGGCAGCGTGCCGCGAGATCGAGGCGGCCAGGCTGCCGTGCCGCCTGATGATCGACGCGAGCCACGCCAACAGCAGCAAGCAGCACGAGCGCCAGGTCGAGGTGATGCGCGACGTCGGCGCGCAGGTCGCGGGCGGCACGTGCTGCATCTTCGGCGTCATGGTCGAGAGCCACCTGAACGGTGGCGCGCAGAAGTTCAGCCCGGGCAAGGACGATCCGGCCGCGCTGGCGTACGGCCAGAGCATCACCGACGCGTGCATAGGCTGGGACGCGAGCGTGGCACTGCTCGACGGGCTGGCCGATGCGGTCCGGCGCCGGCGTTCGCACTGAGCGCCGAGGCGCCGCGACCGACAGCTTCGCACGACCGTTTCGGCCGCGTGCGCTCCTCAGTCGCGGCCCCAGGCCGAGACCGGCTGCGGTGCGAAGTTGATCCGCCTCACCTCGTCGATGCGCTCGTTGCCTGGCCAGGTGCGTCCGAGTCGGGCTTCGACCAGTTCGTATCCCATCAGCGCGAACACGCGGTCCCCGAGGAAGATCGGCCGTGCGTTGCCGTACCAGTCGACACAGCTGGCCTGGCATTGGTCGTTCTGGTGGGCGCCGCCTCGGGCCTGCAGTTCGCCCACCGGCTGCAACGCGAGCGATCGGCTGCGCAGGAACATGACCGCGGCGGATTCGCCCCGGTAGGCGGCCATGCCGCCGCGGCGCTGGCCGACGATCGGCAGGCCGAGCAGGCCATCGTCGCGCGACGTGGCGCGGTAGAAGAAGCCATGCGTGCGGGTCTCTCCCTGCGCGGCGTCGGGCTGCACGAAGCGGCTCGCCAGTTCGGCCTGGCGTAACGACAGGCGCACGCTCGTGAAGTGCAGGTCGGCGCCGGAATTGCCGACCAGCACCGCATCGCGCCCGAGCGCCTCGATGCGCTCGACGCCGTGCTCGAGTGACAGCGTCTGCGACTCGTCGCGCCCGGCGTAGCGCAGCGCCTGCGCCTGGCGTTGGCCCGGCGCACCGTAGAGCAGCCAGTCGCCGACGAAGCGGTTCTGCAGCACGTTCCCGGTAAAGGCGGGCAGCGTCCGGTAGGCGCCGCGCGGCGCGGCATCGCGCCCGTCGCCAAAGCTGTTCAAGGGCACACGCATCAGCGCGAGCTCGCCCGCGCCCCGCTCGGCATTCCACATGCCGTCGCCGCGCGCGCCGGCGCGCAGCAGCACGTTGAGATGTCCGCCCTCGTCCTCGAGGAACGAGAGCTGGTCGATCGGGGCGCCAGTGGTCTTCAGCGCGCTGGGCGCGCCGCCATCGAGCGGCAGGCGAAACACGGCGCTGCGCGCCATGGCCTCCGACGTCGGGCGTCCCCACGGCGAGCGGCGCTGCCATTCGGTCGTCCACACGTAGACGTTGCTGGCCGAGACGTAGAACACGCGGCCCGGCGGACCGAGCACGGCGCTCGACTCGCACCGCATCTGCTCGGGGCGCGCGAGGTCGCAGGCGGTGACGGTGTGCAGCGCCGCGCCGCCGGCCATCGGATCGAGCTCGTCGTCGGTGCGGAAGATGCGGGTGGCCGGCAGGATGCGCTGCCAGTTGTCGGGCGTCGCGGCGTTCCAGCGCCGCCACTGCGGCATGAACTGCCCGGCGTCGAGCGCCCAGGGGTTGATCTGCATCGGCGTGTAGAACACCAGCTTGCTTCCGACCAGGCGGCTGGCGTAGTTGCGCGACGAGTAGTAGTCGTGGCTCTTCAGGTGATGGGTGGCGTGCCAGGCGATCGAACCGTCGCGTCCGAGCTCGAACAGACCGATCTCGGTGCCGCCGCGCGCGTAGCTGTAGCCGATCACGACGACCGTGCGCTCGTGGACCAGCATCTCGTCGTACCAGGCGCCGCGCGGGTCGCTGCCAGGTGCGTAGGCGTCGAGCATCGCGACAGGCCTGAGTTCATCGCCGCCCACGCGTACCGTGAACAGCCGGCCGCGCCGCAGGATCACCAGGTGGTCGCCAGCACGCTTGACGATGCCGCCTTCGTCCACACCGGCGGTCTGCACGTTGGTGATCGATTCGGCAGCCGAGGGCGCCGCCGCATCGGCACTGGCCTTGGCCATGGCTTGGGGCGCGGCCAGGACGCCGTTGGACAGCGCCGAACCGGCGGCCGACTCCTGGCGGCGCCGCTCCTGCAGCACGCGCGCCGACTCGCGCCAGCGCGCCAGCAGGTCGTCGACCTCACGCTCGCTCGCGAACGGCCTGAGGGTGGCGCGCGGCGCGGTCGACGCTGCGGCGGGCAGCGTGGCGATCAGGACAAGAGCCAGGGCGGCGAGGTGCCGGCAACGCATCGTGGTCTCCATCGGGAAGTGACGATGGAGGTTGGTACGCGCGACACGCGCCGATGGGGTTAACTTCCGCCGGAACCCTGCTGCGCCAGCCGTTCGCTCTTCCAGTACACGTCGTCGCCGCCCTTGCCGTCGAGGTTGGCACGGTTGAGCGTGCGTGCCAGCACGAACAGCAGGTCCGACAGCCGGTTGAGGTACTGGCGCGGCGTGGCGTTCACCGCCTCGGCCGCGGCCAGCGCGACCACTGCGCGCTCGGCTCGGCGCGCGATCGTGCGGCTCACATGCGCCAGCGCGGCGCTGCGCGTGCCGGCCGGCAGGATGAACTCGGCCAGGCGCGGTAGCGTCGCGTTGTACTTCGCCAGCGCTTCGTCCAGCCGTGCCACCGACTCGGCCCTCAGCAGCTCGAAACCGGGGATCGACAACTCGCCGCCGAGGTTGAACAGCTCGTGCTGGATCACGACCAGCAGCGCGCGCACGTCGTCGGGCAGCGGCTCGGCGAGCAGCACGCCGAGCGAGGAGTTCAGTTCGTCGACATCGCCCATCGCCGCCACGCGCAGCGCGTCCTTGCGCGTGCGCGTGCCGTCGCCCAGCCCCGTGGTGCCGTCGTCGCCGGTGCGGGTGGCAATCTGCGTGAGTCGGTTGGCCATCAGTGCCCGCCCGGCCGCCCGCAAGGCACGCGCGCCCCAAGGGCCATGAAGTGGCCCCTGCCGGGCCAGGGGGGCAGCGAACGAGGTGTGCTCGGGGGACGCATCCCGCGATGCTACCTACAATGCTTCGGCGCCGTCGCCCTGGAGGTTTCCGCCATGAATGCGCCGAACGATCTGATGCCCAGCGTCGAGCGCCGACCGGTGCCTGCCGCGATGCTCGAAGCCCTGAAGGCCCGATTCGGCGAACGCTGCTCGACCGCGACCGCGGTGCGCGAGCAGCATGGCCGCGGCGAGTCGGTCTACGATGCCGCGCCTCCGGAAGTGGTGGTGTTCTGCGAAAGCACCGAGGAAGTGGCCTTCGTCGTGCGCGAGGCCGACCGCCGCGCGGTACCGGTCATCGCCTTCGGCGTCGGCTCCTCGCTCGAAGGCCACCTGCTCGCGGTGCAGGGCGGCGTGAGCATCGACCTGACCCGCATGAACCACGTCGTGCAGGTCAACGCCGAGGACCTGACCGTCACGGTGCAAGCAGGCGTGACGCGCGAGCAGCTCAACCGCGAGATCAAGCACACGGGGCTGTTCTTCCCGATCGACCCGGGCGCCAACGCGACGCTCGGCGGCATGGCCGCGACGCGTGCCTCGGGCACGAACGCGGTGCGCTACGGCACGATGAAGGACAACGTGCTCGCACTCACCGTGGTCACCGCCAGCGGCGAGCTGGTACACACCGGCACGCGCGCCAGGAAGTCCTCTGCCGGCTACGATCTGACGCGCCTGTTCGTCGGCAGCGAAGGCACGCTGGGCGTGATGACCGAGATCACGCTGAAGCTGTATCCGCTGCCCGAGGCGGTGAGCGCGGCCGTGAGTTTCTTCCCGAGCATCGACGCGGCGGTGCAGACGACCATCGCGATCATCCAGATGGGCGTGCCGATTGCGCGCTGTGAGCTGCTCGATGCCAATGCGATCCGCGCCGTGAATCGGCACTCGAAGCTCACGCTGCGCGAGGCGCCGATGCTGCTGATGGAGTTCCACGGCAGCGAGACCTCGGTGTCCGAGCAGGCGGCCACGGTGCAGGCGGTCGCGCACGAGCACGGCGGCGCTGAGTTCGAATGGGCGCGCACGCCCGAGGAACGCTCGCGCCTGTGGGCCGCCCGCCACCAGTCCTATTTCGCCGCGCTGCAGTCGCGTCCGGGCTGCCGCTGCCAGAGCAGCGACACCTGCGTGCCGATCTCAAGGCTGGCCGAGGCGATCAACCAGAGCGTGGCCGACGCCGAGGCCTCGCGCATCCCGTACTGGATCGTCGGCCATGTCGGCGATGGCAACTTCCACCTGTCGTACCTGATGGACCCGAACGACGCCGCCGAGTGTGCGGCGGTCGAAGACCTGAACGTGAAGATGGTGCAGCGCGCGCTCCGGCTCGAAGGGACGTGCACCGGAGAGCACGGCATCGGGCTGCACAAGATGCCCTACCTGCTCGACGAGGCCGGTCCGGCAGCCGTGGAGATGATGCGCGGGATCAAGCGGGCGCTCGACCCGAAGAACATCATGAACCCAGGCAAGATCTTCACGCTCTGAGGCGCGAAGGGGCTGCCGTCACTCGGGCTTGGGCTCCACGGCCCAGCGCTGGGTCACGTCGCCGTCGGCGTCGACGCTCTCCAGGTGCACCGGGAAGCCCCAGAGCCGGGCGACGTGCCTGAGCACCTCGGCCGCGGAGTCGTCGAGCGGGCGGCTGTTGTGCTGGGTGTGGCGCAGCGTGAGCGCACGGTCCCCGCGCACGTTGACGTTCCAGACCTGGATGTTGGGCTCGCGCGAGCCGAGGTCGTACTGGCGTGACAACGATTCGCGCACGCGGCGGTAGCCTGCGTCGTCGTGGATCGCGCTGACCTCGAGTTCTTCCTCGTTCTCGTCGTCGGTGATCGCGAACAGGCGCAGCTCGCGCATCAGGCGCGGGCTCAGGAACTGGCCGACGAAACTCTCGTCCTTGAAGTTGCGCATCGCGTGGTCGAGCGTCTCGAGCCAGGGCTTGCCGGCGATCTCGGGGAACCACTCGCGGTCCTCGTCGGTTGGCTTCTCGCACACGCGCTTCAGGTCGGTGTACATCGAGAAGCCCAGCGCGTACGGATTCAGTCCCGAGTAGCCGCGCTCGCCCACGCGCGGCTGGTACACCACGTTGGTGTGCGACTTCAGCCACTCGATCATCACGCCGTCGGTCAGATGGCCGTCGTCGTACATGGTGTTGAGGATGCGGTGGTGCCAGAAGGTGGCCCAGCCCTCGTTCATGACCTGGGTCTGGCGCTGCGGATAGAAGTACTGCGACACCTTGCGCACGATGCGCACGATCTCGCGCTGCCACGGTTCCAGGAGCGGCGCGTTCTTCTCGATGAAGTACAGCAGGTTCTCCTGCGGCTCCTCGGGGAAGCGCTTGGTCTCGGCGGCGCCTGCCTTCTCGGCGCGGCGCGGCAGCGTTCGCCACAGGTCGTTGACCTGCTGCTGCGCGTAGGCCTCGCGGTCGCGCCGCTCGGTCAGCTCTTGCGAAAGCGACTTGCGGCTCGGCCGGCGATAACGGTCGACCCCGTGGTTCATCAGCGCGTGGCACGAGTCGAGCGTTTCCTCGACCGCGTCGATGCCGTGCTTCTCCTCGGCATCGGCAACGTAGTTCTTGGCATAGACCAGGTAGTCGATGATCGACGACGCGTCGGTCCACATGCGGAACAGGTAGTTGCCCTTGAAGAAGCTGTTGTGCCCGTAGGCAGCATGCGCGATCACCAGCGCCTGCATCGCCATCGTGTTCTCCTCCATCAGGTAGCTGATGCAGGGATTGCTGTTGATGACGATCTCGTAGGCCAGGCCCATGGCGCCGCGCTTGTAGTTCTTCTCGGTCGCGATGAACTCCTTGCCGTAGCTCCAGTGCCGGTAGTTCACCGGCATGCCCACGCTGGCGTAGGCATCCATCATCTGCTCGGCGGTGATCACCTCGAGCTGGTTCGGGTAGGTGTCGAGCCGGTAGCGCCGCGCCGTCGCGCGGATCACCTCATGGTACTGGTCGATCAGCTCGAAGCTCCAGTCGCTCGGGCCGGGCAGGGGCTCGCCGGGACGCGTGCTCATCGGGCCCCCGCGGTGCGGTGCGCCTGCCCCATGCGAGCGGCAGGAGCCGCCTCGCGGCCCGCCGGGCACGAGCGATTCCGCGACGCTCGTACGGCGCTCATGCCGCCTTGGCCGCCGCGCCTTCTTTCTTGAAGAGGTCGCGGAACACGGGGTAGATCTGGTTGGCCTCGGTGGCCTTGCGCATCGCGAAGTGCGGCTGCGTCTCGAGCAACTGGGTGTACTCGGTCCACAGGTTCTGCTCCTCCTCGGCCACCTGCACGTAGGCGTAGTAGCGGCACAGCGGCAGCAGCTTCTGGTCCAGCAGCTCGCGGCAGCGGCCGCTATCGTGGTGCCAGTTGTCGCCGTCGCTGGCCTGCGCGCCGTAGATGTTCCACTCGCTCGGGCTGTAGCGCGCGCGGATGATCTCCTCCATCAGCACGAGCGCCGAGGAGACCACGGTGCCGCCAGTCTCCGTGGCATGGAAGAAGTTCTGCTCGTCCACCTCGGCCGCCTGGGTGTGATGGCGGATGAAGACGATGTCGATCTTGTCGTAGTGCCGCGTCAGGAACAGGTACAGCAGGATGAAAAAGCGCTTGGCCAGGTCCTTGCGGCCCTCGTCCATCGAGCCCGAGACATCCATCAGGCAGAACATGACCGCCTTGGAGGTGGGCACCGGCACCCGGACCCGGTTGCGGAAGCGCAGGTCGATCGGATCGAGGAAGGGGATGCGGCCGATGCGTGCGCGCAGGAATTCGATGCGCTCTTTCAGCGCGGTGATCCTGACGGTCGAGGCGCTGTCGCCCACCGGCGCGTCGCGCAACAATGCATCGAGCTCGGCCTCGAGCTCGCGCAGTTCGCGGCGCGCGTCGGCACCGATCGCGATGCGCCGGCCGATCGCGCCGCGCATCGAGCGCACCACATGCAGGTTGGTCGGCGTGCCGTCGCTGGTGAAGCCGGCGCGGTGGCTCTTCCACTCCGGCGTCTCGGCCAGCTGGGTGCGGATCAGGTGCGGCAGCGCGAGGTCCTCGAAGAAGACCTGCATGAACTCCTCCTTGCTGAGCGTGAACGTGAAGTCGTCCTCGCCCTCGCCGGAGTCACTCGCCTGGCCCTTGCCGCTGCCGCCGCCCTGGCCGCCCTTGGGCCGTTCGATGCGATCGCCCTTGACGTATTCCTTGTTGCCGGTGTGAACGATCTCGCGCACGCCCCCCTGACCGTGGTGGAACACGGGCTCTTGGATGTCCTTCTTCGGGATCGTGACGTTCTCGCCGCGCTCGATGTCGCGGATGCCGCGCCCGTCGATCGCGCGCTTGACCGCCTCGCGCACCTGGTCCTTGTAGCGGCGCAGGAAACGCTCGCGGTTGCCCACCGACTTGTTCTTGCCGGCGAGCCTGCGGTCGATGATCTGCTGCAACATCTAGGCCGCCCCCCGGAGCGCCCACGGCGCTCCCCCCCAGGGGGGCCGAGACCCGCGGCTCCAAGCCAACCAGCGTTGGCTTGGACGGGCCGAGGAATGGCCGCCTCTGGCGGCCGTGCGGCCTGCAAGGCACGCCAGCGGACCGGCGGAGCCGGATCCGCGGCGTCTGCTGGGCTGCACGGGCGAACCGCGTTGCATCGAGCGGCTCTTCAACTGCTCTTCCTGACGCGCAGGTACCACTCGCAGAGCAGGCGCACCTGCTTGTGCGTATAGCCCTTGGCGACCATGCGGGTGACGAAGTCCTCGTGCTTCTTGGCCTCGTCGGCGCTGGCCTTGGCGTTGAAGCTGATCACCGGCAGCAGCTCCTCGGTGTTCGAGAACATCTTCTTCTCGATCACCGTGCGCAGCTTCTCGTAGCTGGTCCAGTTCGGGTTCTTGCCGTGGTTGCCCGCGCGCGCGCGCAGCACGAAGTTGACGATCTCGTTGCGGAAGTCCTTCGGGTTGGCGATGCCGGCGGGCTTCTCGATCTTCTCCAGCTCGGCATTGAGGGCCTGGCGGTCGAACACCTCGCCGGTGTCGGTGTCGCGGTATTCGTGGTCCTGGATCCAGTAGTCGGCATAGGTCACGTAGCGGTCGAAGATGTTCTGGCCGTACTCGGAGTAGCTCTCCAGGTAGGCGGTCTGGATCTCCTTGCCGATGAACTCCGCGTAGCGCGGCGCCAGCAGTTCCTTGATGAAGCCGATGTACTTGTCCTCGGTTTCCTTGGGGAACTGCTCGCGCTCGATCTGCTGCTCGAGCACGTACATCAGGTGCACAGGGTTGGCCGCCACCTCGGTCGAGTCGAAGTTGAAGACCTTGCTGATGATCTTGAACGCGAAGCGCGTGGACACGCCGGCCATGCCCTCGTCGACGCCGGCGTAGTCGCGGTACTCCTGGTAGCTCTTGGCGCGCGGGTCGGTGTCCTTGAGGTTCTCGCCGTCGTAGATCTGCATCTTCGAGAACAGCGACGAGTTCTCCGGCTCCTTCAGCCGCGTCAGGATCGCGAACTGGCTCATCATCTTCAGCGTGCCCGGCGCGCACTTGGCCTCGGCCAGCGAGGAGTTGCGGATCAGCTTCTCGTAGATCTTGACCTCCTCGCTCGCGCGCAGGCAGTACGGCACCTTGACGATGTAGATGCGGTCGAGGAACGCTTCGTTGTTCTTGTTGTTGCGGAAGGTCTTCCACTCGCTCTCGTTGCTGTGCGCGAGGATGATGCCGTCGAACGGGATGGCGCCGAAGCCCTCGGTGCCCTTGAAGTTGCCTTCCTGGGTGGCCGTCAGCAGCGGGTGCAGCACCTTGATCGGCGCCTTGAACATCTCGACGAACTCGAGCAGGCCCTGGTTGGCCAGGCACAGGCCGCCCGAGTAGCTGTAGGCGTCCGGGTCGTCCTGGGCGTAGGTCTCGAGCTTGCGGATGTCGACCTTGCCGACCAGCGAGGAGATGTCCTGGTTGTTCTCGTCGCCCGGTTCGGTCTTGGCCACCGCGACCTGCTTGAGGATCGACGGGTGTCGCTTGACGACCTTGAACTTGCGGATGTCGCCGCCGAACTCGTCCAGGCGCTTGACGGCCCAGGGGCTCAGCACGCGGTTCAGGTAGCGCTGCGGGATGCCGTACTCCTTCTCGAGGATCGGCCCGTCCTCCGCAGTGTTGAACAGCCCGAGCGGCGATTCGTTGACAGGCGAGCCCTTCAGCGCATAGAAAGGCACGTCTTGCATCAGCTGCTTCAGGCGCTCGGCGATCGAGCTCTTGCCGCCGCCCACCGGGCCCAGCAGGTAGAGGATCTGCTTCTTCTCCTCGAGCCCCTGTGCCGCGTGCCGGAAGTACGACACCACCTGCTCGATCGAGTCCTCCATGCCGTAGAACTCGGCAAAGGCCGGGTAGATCTTGATGATCTTGTTGGCAAAGATGCGCGACAGCCGCAAGTCATTGCGCGTGTCCACCATCTGCGGCTCGCCGATCGCCTTGAGCATGCGCTCGGCGGCGGTGGCGTAGGCCAGCGGGTTGCGCTTGCACTCGGCGAGGTAGTCCTCGAGCGAGAGCTCTTCTTCGCGCGTGCGCTCGTAGCGTTGGGCGAAGTTGGCGATGACGTCCATGCACGGACTCCTTGACGTGGCGCGCCACTGGCAAGCAAGAGTCTTGCCGGTGGCTGGGAAGTTCTGATGCAGTCCCGGCTTAACGGGCCCGGGCGGCATCAGAGCTTTCCGATCAGGGGCGCATGGATTCGCTACTCTTCGACGCAGGCAAGTTTGACGTCAGCTTCGCACTGTCGCAGCGATTCGGAGGCCAGAAATGCGATGCAATACCCCCACATTTCACGCCCTTCGACAACGCTGCAGCCGGCCCTCGGGCTGACAAGTGGTTTTTAGCACGACTGAGTCGCGCGGCATCGGGGAAGTTCCGATGCCGCACCCGTGTCGATGCCCGATCCATCCTGCGAATGCACGGGCCCGGGGACTCACTCGTCGATCAGCGACGGGTTCCAGGCATGCACCGACTGCCGTTGCGACCCCAGCCCGTCGATGGCCAGCGTCATGACGTCGCCGGGTTTGAGAAACACCGGTGCCGGCTTGACGCCCATGCCCACCCCCGGCGGCGTGCCGGTGATGATGAGGTCCCCAGGATACATCGTCATGAACCGGCTCAGATAGCTGATCAGGTGGGCCACCCCGAAGATCATCGTCTTCGTGCTGCCGTTCTGGAAGCGCTTGCCGTTCACCTCGAGTCGCATGCCCAGTGCCTGCGGATCGGGCACCTCGTCGCGCGTCACGAGCCAGGGGCCGACGGGGCCGAACGTGTCGCAGCCCTTGCCCTTGTCCCACTGCGGGCCGCGCTCGAGTTGGTACTCGCGTTCGGACACGTCGTTGACGATGCAGTAGCCGGCCACGTACTGCAGTGCCTCGGCCTCGGACACGTAGCGCGCCTTGCGGCCGATCGCCACGCCCAGCTCGACCTCCCAGTCGCTCTTGACCGAGCCTTGCGGGAGCACCACGGGGTCGTTGCAGCCGACGATGCAGCTCGTCGCCTTCATGAACACGATCGGCTCCTTGGGCACCGGCGCGCCGGTTTCGGCCGCATGGTCGCTGTAGTTCAAGCCGATCGCGATGAGTTTGCCCACGCCGCGCCATGGTGGGGCGATGCGCCCGGGGTTCGCGACCAGCGGCAGCGACTCGGGCTTGACCGCCGCCAGCCTGGCCAATCCCTCTGGTGTGAGCGTCTCGGCCGTGATGTCGGCCACCACGCCCGACAGGTCGCGCACGCGGCCTTCGCTGTCGACCAGCGCGGGCTTCTCCTGGCCTTTACGGCCGTATCGCAAGAGCTTCATCGAGTCGTCCTTTCAGCAGGTGTCATCTTTCGCGGGTCACTTCCAGGCAAACATCGCGGCGGCGGCTGCCCCGCTGCGCTGGCGTCGGCTCCACGAGAGCGAGCGGCGCGACCGCATCAAGTGGTTCACAGGCTCCAGCCGCCATCGATCAATTGTGCGGTACCGGTGGTGAATGCCGATTCGTCGCTGGCCAGATACACCGCCAGCGCCGCAATCTCCTCGGCGCGCCCGAGCCGACCCATCGGCTGGCGCGCGACGAACATCGCCTCGACTTCGGCCTCGGACTTCCCTGACGCCTTGGCCTGCGCGGCAATGCGTTCACGCAGCGACGGCGACTCGACGGTGCCGGGGCAGATTGCGTTGCAGCGCACGCCGCGGCCGATGAAGTCGGCAGCCACTGCCTTGGTCAGGCCGATCACGGCCGCCTTGGTGGTGCCGTAGACGAATCGGTTGGGCGCGCCCTTGATGCTGCCGGCCGCCGATGCCACGTTGACAATCGAGCCGCGCCCGCGCTCGAGCATGCCCGGCAGAAAGGCCCTGATCGTGCGGTACATCGAGCGCACGTTCAGGTCGAACGCGAAGGTCCACTCGTCCTCGGTGCAGTCCAGTACGGTGCCGGCATGCACGAAGCCCGCCGCGTTGAACAGCACGTCCACCGGTCCGACCGCAGCCGCGGCGGCCGCGATCGCCGCGCCATCGGTGGCATCGAGCACGCGTGTGTCGAGCTTCGCCTCCTTGGCCAGCGCCGCCAGCAATCCGGGGTTCAGGTCGGTCGCGATGACGCGTGCGCCCTCGCGCGCGAAGGCGAGCGCGGTGGCGCGGCCGATGCCCTGACCGGCGGCGGTGACGAAGGCGCTCTTGCCTGCGAGTCTGGTCATGGCTGTGTGTCCTCGGGTGATGGATGATGCTTCATGGCGCCGGCCACGCCGCGCCGAGCCGCTCGCCCCATGCGAGGCACTGCGCCGCCAACGCTTCGTCGACCGGGATGCCCGCGCGCATGCGCTCGGCCTCGCAGTCGTGCTCGGGGTCGCTCGGCACGCGCGGCGCGCCCGGCTCGCTCGCCAGTTCGGCCGCCATGCGAGCGGCCGCGTCCGCCAGCGCGTCGCGGCCTCCGAAGCGGTCGGGGTCGATCGCGATGAACAGCGCACCCAGGCGGCGCGGCGCGTCGAGCGCCTCGAACATCGGCGGGATGTGCGGGCCGTAGGGGTTGCCCAACAGCGGCCCGCACAACAGGTCGATCATCAGCGCGAGGGCATAGCCCTTGTGGCCGAAGGCCGCGCCGCCCAGCGGCATCACCGCGGCAGCGGCCTGGGCATCGGTGGTCACGCCGCCGGCGCCATCGACCGCCACGTCGTGCGGCAGCGCATGCCCCTCACGGCGCGCGTTGCGCACGCGGTTCCACGGGATCGACGTGGTGGCCATGTCCAGGCACACCGGAGGTGCGCCGTTTCTCGGCACCGCGATCGCGAGCGGGTTGGTGCCCAGGAACGCGCGCCGTCCCTGATGCGGCACGGCCACGCTGTTGGCGTGAGTGAAGGCGATGCCCACGCAGCCTGCACGCGCCGCCTGGCGCGCGTACAGGCCGATTGCACCGCAGTGCGAGGAGTCGCGCACGCCAACGACGCCGGCACCCTGCTCGCGCGCGATCGCAAGCGCCTCGTCCATCGCGCGGTGAGCGATCACGATGCCATGCCCTTGGTCGGCCTCGATCATCGCGGTGGCCGGCGCGGTGTGCTGCACCACCACGTCGGGCCGTGCCTTGATGGTGCCGTTGGCCAGCCGCTCGAGGTAGTGCGGCAGCAGCGCGACGCCGTGCGAATCGATGCCCCACAGGCTCGTCTGCACCAGGCTGCTGGCCAGCTGCAGCGCATCGGCATCGCGCATCCCGGCCGCCGCGAGGCAGTGCTTGGCCCACTCGCGCAGGCGCGGCGCATCGATGCGCCGCGCGTTCGCGCTCACCGGCTGGCTCACGCTGCGAGCTCCAGCGAAGGGCCGACCCCGCGTTCGCGCAACAGGCCCAGCGCACCGGACAGCGCGCCAATCCAGCGCGGCTCGCCGGCCAGATCGCCGAAGACAGGCGCGAAGGCGCAGAACCGGCGGGCGCGCGCGTCGTCACCGGCCAGCGCCGCGGCTTCGCGGTGCAGCTCGGCGAGGGCCGGCGCGAGCGGATCGTCGATCGCGAATGGATGCCCCGCCTCGTCGGCTCCGCGCAGGTGCGTGAGCCACAGCGCCACCGCGAGCGCCAGGCGCCCCACCGGCTGTTCGGCTGCGAGCCGGTCGCGCACGGTTCCGAGCAGGCGTTGAGGCAGCTTCTGCGAGCCGTCCATCGCGATCTGCGCCGTGCGGTGCGCGAGCGCCGGGTTCGCGAAGCGCGCCAGCAGTTCGGCGCGGTACGCATCGAGGTCCGCGCTGGGCAAGGCGTCGGCGAGCGTCGGCGCGATCTCCTCGCACATCAGCGCGTCGACGAAGTGACGCAGCGCCGGCTGCGCGATCGCTGCGTCCACCGTGGACCAGCCGGCGAGCACGCCCGCGTAGGCGATCGTCGAGTGCGCGCCGTTGAGCATGCGCAGCTTGAGCCTTTCCCAGGGCTCGGCACGCTCGACGAAACGTGCGCCGCCGGCGCCCCAGTCGGGCCGCCCGGCGACGAAGCGGTCCTCGACCGCCCAGGCCAGGTACGGTTCGGCGACCACCGCGGCGGCGTCCTCGAACCCCAGCGCCTGCGCCACGGCGGCGCGGTCGGCCTCGGTCGCTCGCGGCACGATGCGGTCGACCATGCTGTTGGGGAACGTGCATTCGCGCTCGATCCAGCGCGCCAGGCCGCTGCTCGCGCGTTCGGCAAAGGCGATCACCAGGCCGCGCAGCGTGTCGCCGTTGGCCGGCAGGTTGTCCAGCGACAGCAGCGTCACCGGAGCGAACCCGCCGGCGCGCCGCCGCGCCAGGCCGTGTGCGATCAACCCGATTGCCGTCCTGGGCGCGTCAGGGCTCGCCAGGTCGTGCACGATGTCCGGGTGGTCCAGGCGCAGCCGGCGCGTGGCCGGGTCGTGGCAATACCCTTGCTCGGTGACGGTCAGGCTGACGATGCGCGTGTGCGGGTGCACGATCCGCTCGAGCACGGCGCGCGGGTCTTCGGGTGCGAGCTGCAGGCCCTGCAGCGAACCCACGACGCGCAACGCCGTGGCCTGCGCATCACGCAGCGCCAGCGTGTACAGCCCTTGCTGGGGCGCGAGCGCGTCGCGCACCGCCGCATGGCGCAGCGACACGCCGACGACGCCCCAGTCCGGCGCGGCGCCGGCATCGAGCGCGTCGTCGTTGCAGGCGAGCAGGTGAGCGCGGGCGAACGCGCCCAGCCCCAGATGCACGATGCCGCACTTCAGGCTGTCGCGCGCGAACAGGGGCCGGCGCACGGCGCGCGGCAGGTCGCCGAGGGCGCTGGGGTGCAGGCGCGCCAGGCCGCTCATCGTGCTGGCACCGTCCACAGGTACAGGCGCGAGACCTTCTCGCGCCCGATCGGCTTGTCCGGCGCCGCGACAGTGACAACCCGGTCCGGCTTCCAGTCGCCCAGGTCCCAGTCGTGCGAGACGATGCGCGTGCCGGGCTTCAATTGCAGCAGTTTCGGTTTGAGCTGCAGGTTGACCTCGGGCAGCAGGTACATCGTGATCACGGTCGCCTGCGACAGGTCGGTGGCGAACAGGTCCTGCACGCGGAACTCGGCGCGATCGGCCACGCCGGCCTTTCTGGCGTTGTCGCGGCTCTTGGCCACCAGCTCGGGCACGATTTCGACGCCCAGGCCGCGCGCGCCGAATTGTTTGGCCGCGACGATGACGATGCGGCCGTCGCCCGAGCCGAGGTCGATCACGAAGTCGCCCGGCTTCACGTCGGCGAGCTTGAGCATCTCGCGCGTGACGTTGTCGGGTGTCACCACGAAGGGCACGTCGGTGTCCTGCGCGGCGGCGGTCGCGCACGCCAGCGACAACAGCAAGGCTTTCACCAGTGCCATAGCGTCCCGTCGTGCTGCAGCCGGTTCACCGGCAGATAGGCACGCTGGTACGGATACTTCGCGGCCAGCGCCTCGTCGATCGTCACGCCGTGGCCCGCTGCCTCGCCCGGGTGCATGAAGCCGTCCTTGAACGAATAGGCATGCGGGAACACCGCATCGGTCTCGTCGCTGTGGCGCATGTAC
>Ga0209798_10000239_pt1 | contig 31825 bp, 24 predicted proteins | sample DOMMetBare3Fresh_FD_187475 | JGI IMG/M metagenome (GOLD analysis project Ga0209798, IMG submission 187475) | Wetland sediment microbial communities from St. Louis River estuary, USA, under dissolved organic matter induced mercury methylation -... | ecosystem: Environmental > Aquatic >... | reverse complement strand
CCGTCCTTGGCCCTAACCAGATCAGTCCGATAACGCTGACGCTCGATGGCTTCGATAAAAGCGACGACAGGGCGAATATCCGTTGGAAGGTGACGGCGATAAAAGCGGAGAAGTGATTTGAATCCGGCAGGCCCCACGATGTCAGGGCGCTCTGAGGAATGGACCGGTCGGGAGGAAACAAAACAGATCGAAAACGGACAACACTTCGACTCAAATTGAAGAGGATTCACGAGCGCCCTTACTTCGTGCGGGCTTCAGCATCCAATTCGGTTGTTTCCTTTACAAATAACTCTTCGAGCGATTGTTTAACGGGTTGGATCGAGGCGAGGCGGCCGCCGTTTTCGCGGGTGATCTTGAGGACAGCTTCGATATCGGATTCGTCAAGAACCTGAATTATCGCCCCGTTTGGCTTCACACGAAGGCTGGCACCGGCGATCAGATCGATTTGTTCGGCGATGGTCTCACCCGCCACTCCCTGAACGCTGATCTCTAGCACCCGGGATTCCCCTGAGTCGCTTAAGAGGTCATTTAGATTGCCGGACGCAGCAAGTTTGCCGTTGCGAAGTATCGCGACCTCGTCGCACAAAGCCTCAATATCTGAGAGGATATGCGTCGACATAAAGACGGTCGTGCCTTTTTCGCGCAGGTTCGCTATCAATTCGCGTATCTCGCGTCGGCCGACCGGGTCGAGGCCGGACATCGGTTCGTCCAGAAAAACGATCTCTGGATCGTTTATGAGCGATTGGGCAAGGCCGACGCGTTGAAGCATGCCCTTTGAGAATTTACGCAACTGTCTATTCCAGTTTTTCTCCTCTAATCCGACTGCGGCGAGCAACTCCTCAGATTTCCGCCGCCGTGTCGCTGCGTCGTAACCAAATAGCTCGCCGAAATACTCCATCAGCTCGCGAGCCGTCAGGTAATCGTAAAAATAAGGGTTCTCCGGGCAATATCCAATGCGACGATGCATTTCAACATCAGATATGTCAAAACCGAGAATCTTTGCGGAGCCATTGGTCGGAAAAATGAGGCTCATCAACAGCTTGATCGTTGTCGTCTTGCCGGCGCCATTGCCGCCGAGAAAGCCAAAGATCTGAGCCGGCCGTACATTCAGGGACAGATCGTCGAGTGCACGAACACGCTTTTTCTTCCAAAAGCCAGTTTCGTAATCTTTAGTCAGATTCCTGATCTCGATTGCATTTTCCATAAGAGAAATTCTCCATTTACGCGGTGATATTCCGATTTCGCGTGAGGTTAACGAGGTAGCTGGCAATGAATGCGGCGAACAAAAGCCAGATCGCTAAAGATACCAATTTTGCTGCAAAAAGAAATCTTGGTTCCTTAAAAAATAAATGTACAGTCGAGGTTTCAGCGGGAAGCGGAACAAGTATTACCCCGTTTTCATCTTTGCCGATCGCAACGACCTCATCATTTACAATAGCCCGCCAATATGGGTGATAGAACGTCGCGAACCTCAGGTCCGTGGCATCACCGGCGCCGACCGTAACGGCCCGTGATTCGTCCTGCCATTCGCTAACTACGACGGGCCGTCCGCCAGCAATAGTGCGCTCCGGCTGGCTAAATCCGCCTCTCTTTGCCCAGATCGGCCACCAGCACTCGCATCCTTCTTCATTGTCGATATTGCTGACTTTTTGGTCAAATGCGCTTCTGGACAGAGGCATCGACGGTAAGATGATCTGGGTAATGTCGAAGAATAGTACCAAAAGTATGAACAAAAGGATGGGGTATGCTCCCCTGCGGTTAAACTTATTTTGAGAAAATATCAGACGTGGCATCGCGACCGCAAAACCGACCGCGCCGAGTAGGGAAGTTATTTGCAGCCATCGCCATGGAAATTGAATCTTTTGTAGAACGGTGATGTATTTCCAAAAAAACTCGGTGGCAGAACTCAACAGAATGATCGAAAGTGAGGCCGTTGCCAAAAGGGCTAGATCAAACCGGCGTTCCACGGTATGTGCTTCGTGTGTCGGCCGTTTAATAAGCAGTTTAACAGTTGTCGGGACAAGGAAAAGAATTGAAATAATAATTAGGATGTCGAGTTGCCAAAGGAATTTCTGGAAATATTTAACCGGCGGGTAATAAAGGAAAAACGGGAAAAAATTCTGAGCGTAGTCATAAGCTCCGGTAGAAAAATATTCGGGCGAGTTATGCATTACCCAATTCATTTCTGTTACGGTCTTTAACCAATGAAAACAAGTCGCGGAAAGCGCTAGCGCGAATGCTGTAGTGAGTTTAATGACGATGGTCTTGATGTGCCGCCAATCGAGGATCAGCAGTCCGTAAACGGCCATAGCCACCGATGCAATGATGGTTGAAGGAATGTGTGTGAGAATCAAAAGTGAGTATGCAATCGCGAAAAAGACGACGTCGGCCCAATGCCGCCGAGTGCACATCCGAGTGAGAAACAAAAAGCAGAAAGGCAGGATTCCCGCGGCAGCGAACTCTGCGTAAAGGACAAAATAATAAATTTCGAAGGTATGGTAGGGAACGATCACGTAAATGACCCCGGCTAGGGTTGCGGGCCAGCCTCTATTCCATTCCCGCGCCCAGAAATAGGCCCCGACTCCTCCAATTAACATCCAGCCAAACGATGTGATCCAAAAACTATCAAACCAATTGCCCGTGATCGACCTCACCAAAACGAGCAGGTAATATGCAAGCGGCGGGTAATATCTGATGCCGACGCTTCCGAATCCGAAATTATCACTTGCGGCCCACGCGGGAGCGAAGTTTCCATTTAGGACAGCCTGATGATAGGTCGTAGCAAATCTCAGGTGCTGCAGTAAATCGTAACCGTCCGGAATGCCCATAAAAGCCATCGGGACCATTACCGCCGATACGACCAAAAATATAACGGTCAACCCAAACCATTTCGTATTCCAGAAACCGTTTGCCGGATCCATCGGAGAGTGATGGGTGATTTCTGTGTGTTCCATAACCTATTTGACCGGCAATTTGGTGCGCTCAACGTCAACTTTAACGGTGCAGGTTTCTCTATCGAGCAAATACGGGGCGTCGGTCGGATCGACGAGACGATTTGATTTATCGACACGAAATTCCTTGTTTTCAGGCAAATCTATTTTCAATAGGGCTGGTACAATTTCGATCAAACTATTAACGCACTGGCCGTTTCTCTTCAAAAATTCGCTGAGTGTGCGGTCGATTGCCTCACGCTCGTCAAGAGAGTCGAGCTCAAGCAGTCTTCGTTCGGCATTATATCTGATCGACGGATCACTAGATCCGTCAAGCATTTCGCGATAAATTTGTCGTGCGGTTGCACGGCTCCCGCCCTCGGTTTTCATCGACGCGACCATCGACTTCATAAAAGGCGCCGCATCGGGCACCTGCGAACCGCGTTCATATATCTCGGCTGCTTTGTCGTAAAGTTTTAGCTTCCAATATATGTAACCAAGATGCTGATATAGCCGCCATTCGCCGGGATTGTTGGCAATACCCTTCTCGGTAATCGCAATGGCTTTTTCGGGGTCAATTGCGGGCAGTACGATGGCTCCGTATGAGTAAGCCGCGATGAAATGTGGGTCGAGATCAGTCGCGTTCTCGAGAAACGGGTAAAGAAGTCGTGGATTCAGGTTGCTAAGGTCATCGATGTTAAGGTCCGACCGGTCGCTTCGCACAATTTTACCGCCAACGTACTGGAGCGAACGCATCCAATACCAATCGGCCATAAGGCCTTCGAACCCAAGCGCAAAACCTTTCAAACGAGAGCCATTCATCGAAAGGTCGCTGTCGTCGTAACCGGGGGGCAGTTCGGGGCGATTACGTCCTAAAACTGGGCCCAAAACGACCACTACAGTCAATCCAACGAACAAGATCGCTATCGGAAGTACTAAGTTTCTCACCGAGTGTGCACCCATCTATTTGAAGTTTCGGCGGCTAAATATCATTACCGTGACCGTAATTAGGACGACATTATAGGCCAAGGCATAGGCGGCCGCACCGCCGAGCATAGTGGCGGGCGTAACGTTACCGTTCGCGGTGTTAGCAATAAAACTGAAATTCGACAGATTTGGCATTATTGCGTAGACAGCTGTAAAAAAACTGATCGCAAATTTCGACCCGAGACCTTTTGCAAGATCGAGCAGGGATGAGCTGAAATGGCCGATGAGAAAAACAAAAAACGTTAGGAGAGCAGAAAGTGCCGGCGTGGAAAACGAGGAAAACATAATGGCGACGGCGGTTACTATCGTTAGTTCAAGGAAAATTAGCAATATAGCTCCCCAGATCGACCAGGCTAGCCCCCCACTGCAGACGTAGAGCAAGGCAAGTGATATGCCGCTGCCCATGATCAGGACATTAACCAATAGGGTGAGACATAGACCCAAATACTTGCCGACGATAAACGTACCCCGTGCGATCGGCTTTGAAAAAATTGAATAGACTGTTCGTTTTTCGATCTCTTTCCAGACCAGACTTACGCCGACGAAAATTGCGATGAACGTTCCGAAAAGCAGGATCGAGCTCAAACCCAGATTTACAATGACACGCGATTCCTGCCCGGCAGCCAGTTCACCGAGGAAGATCGCACTTGCCGTAATTAAAAGCACGAAGAGGATCAGGTTGTACAGGATGCGGTCTCGAACGGCCTCACGAAAGGTGTTTTTCGCAATGACAAATATATTTTGAAGCATTTCGACTTGGATACCTACACTGTAAAGATAGGTCGAAAGGACGTGGTGAATCCGAAATTAATTATACAACATCTCGACTAAATCACTTTACGAATGTTCATTCAGACGAATAAAAATACGGGCTCATTGTGGCGGAAATTGGAATTTTTCCTTCGGAAATCTTAAGGTACGTTCATCTATTACCGCATACAATCCGGTAGCTGGATAGAGGTCGTCTAATTTTGAGACTCCGATTCCCGCTCGTGTGGCGTCGGCCGCTTTTGATGTTCCTTGTGTGATCAAAATCCGCCAAGTTTCAGCCTGTTTCTCGTCGATCGACTTCGCAATGGCAAATTGTTTATCGGCCTCCACTGTTTGCCCAACATCTGCTAACAGCACGGCATAACGCGTGCGGAGAAACGTCGAGTAGGGAAAAATCCGCACGGCTTCGTAAGCTGCCGCAAGTGCCGATTCACGATCGCCTGCAAGGGTATACGCCGAGATCAAATACGAGTAGGACGCCGAGGTGTTAACTCCTTTTTCGATCGACTTGCGATATTCGACTGCGGCTTCGTTAAACTGATGGCGGTTTAGGAGAATCGATCCCAAGGAGAAATTAGAGGCGGGGTTTGCCGGATCGAGTTTTATCGCCATATCATAGTCGGCCACAGCAGTTGAATAGTCTTGAGTATGTTCTGCGTTCCACACCAAATATTGGCCCGCTGCCTTTAGCGTGCTATAGGTAGCCAGACCGAGGCAAAACAGCATAGAGACAATCAGGACGGCGGTCTTTGAACGGTTTGCCGGTAGGATTCTATATTTTTCAGATCGAGTCGCTTGCAGCACGCCATTTCGCATTAACAACGCGAGAAGGAAGAAGAAAACAATGCCATTCTGAACGAGACGGAACGAAAAGGAGCTAAACCCAGAACTGAGTAAAAATGCGACTATCCCTGCAACTGCGGCGTGGGTGAGGATATTATCGGGTGAGGTGATTTTGTTTTTAACCTCAGTTAGACTCAGCCGAAACAGAAAGATCAAAAAAACAAGAAATATCAGGCCACCGACGATACCCAATTCGGCAACGATCTGAAGATATTCGTTGTGAGCCCTTTCAGGTATAGCATCTTCGTTGCCTTTGACAAGAACCGCGTTTTCGGGCTGTGTGGAGATGATCTCGCGATATTTGTTGAATTCAAGGCCGTAATTATCTGCGCCAACGCCGACAATTGGATTCCTACGGAACATCTCGACGCCGACCTTTGCAAAAAGAAATCTAATGTTTTGGCCAAGGCTATTACTTGGATCGGATTGCGAACTCGTCACGACGCGGCTCACGATCGGCGATCTCTTAGCCTCACCAGTAACCAAAGCCGGAATTTGAGACACGATTCCCAACAAAATCAACCAGGCAACACCCAATACAAGTAGCTTGTTATCGCGTCGCTCCGTGTTCGCGAACACCCTCAACAAAGCGAAAACGATCAAACCTACAACGGCCGAAGCAAAAGATGCTCTGCTATTTGCAAACAGGAGCGCGAACCAAACTGCCGATGTCGTCGCTCCGGTCCAAACGAGGTGTTTCCCCTTCAGCCGCAAGCTGAATGAAAGGAAAAGCGGGAGCAGGGCGGCCCACGTTTCGGCAAATCGACCGTAGCGAAAACCAAAAGTCGGGCCCAAATTTTCTCTAAACAGGTATTCAACAATGCAGTTGATACAAAGGATCGCAGTTACCGCACCAAGCACAAAAAATGTTCGGCTTAAAAGCCTTGCGTCCGAGACGATAAAAAGAGCAAACTGGAAAAATATTAAATAAGCGGCCCAAACTAAGGTGTGATGTAAGACGGAATTAATGGATCCTGCCCACAATATCGAGAAACCACTCCACGCGACAAGAAGCAGAATCGGCACAATGATGCGCAAAAATGCAGGGATCCCGGTGACAGTCGAAATGTTTTTTCGGTTCTGCCTGAAAAGCAGACATCCCAATGACAAAATCAGGATTAAAGATAACGATAGCTCCGCTTTCCATGGGTGGCCAGTGAGAACGGTTGGAACAGGAAACGGGATAAGGGGTGTTAACAGAACAACGGGCCACGAGGCGAGCAAATAGTTAAAAAACTTGCTGTTCGAGGTTGATTTAGGGCTGCGCGTATTCATCACTTTCCATAGCAATACTACAAGATAAACAAAAAAAGGGATGAATTACTTCATCCCTTTTATCAAAGACGTTAGGTCGATGATTAGTTGTTCAATACAGTACTCGTACCACTCAGGGCTCCCGAAGTACTCGATAGAGCAGCAGGTGCACCCGTGTAAAGCACGCCTTCCGTAGCGATACCGAATCCACGTGTACCGGTTGCGGTAACGCCGCTTCCGCTCGTCGGATTACCTACCACCGCAAACACTGCAGGTGTCGTAGCCGAAGGTGCCACGAATGTAAGCGTGAAGAAGTAACCGCTCTTTGGCGAAGTGCTGGCAGTCGCGCTTCCTAAAACGGTGTCGATCAAGTTCGCAGCCTGCAGACTTGCCATTGAACCAAAGTTACCGTTACCTTGGGTTGAGTTATATGTAAATTCAGCACCGTGCACAGTGCGAAGTGCGGAAATAGCAGAACCTTCGTTAGCTGAACGACGTGCAGCAAGCAGGTTTGGTATAGCGATCGCGGCGATGATGCCGATGATCACGACAACGATTAAAAGTTCGATAAGTGAGAATCCTTTTTGATTTTTCATTTTCAGTTCACAGTCTCCTAAGTTTCTAAATAATGTACCTTTCCCAGGTCACGACTTTCATTACAAGCGCCGTGCCATACTGCGGGTAATGCCTCAATACGGGCCATAAGCCTCCTGCATACAATATTTAGCGAATTAGAGGGCGGAGTGGATGTGAGAATTATAGGCGAGTTTTCTTAGCGAAATAACAGTTTTTGGTAAGGAATTGCTGACAAAAAGTGTCATTATGAGCGATCGAAGACGCGGAAAATAAGTATTTGTAGTCCGAACCAGAAGGTAAACGCTAGTCTGAGCCGCGCATTTGGGCAGACAGACTGCGGATGCTGTGCTTGTCAAGTAGATGCCGGAGCGATCTTACCGGCATTTGAAGCAATTCGGCCGCTCGGGTTTGATTGCCGCCGGTTTTTCGCAACGCCTCTACAATATATGTCTTTTCGAGGTTTTCCAGATGGGTGGTGAGATTTATGCCAGAGTCGGGAAGGTCAAATTCCGCGCTAATTCGTTGCGGATTGTAATTGGTAATATGATCCGGCAGCTGTTCAGGCTGGATTTCGTTGGACCGCTCTAAGGCCACTGCACGTTCCACAGTATGCTCTAATTCACGAACATTGCCGTGCCACGCATACTTTTCGAGTATCTGGGCGGTCTTTGGCGAGACCGTGAGTTCCTTTCCGGCCTGACTACAAAATTTTCGAACAAAATGGTCGATAAGGTCCGGTATGTCCTCGTGTCGCTCGCGCAACGGCGGCAGATGGATCGGAATGACAGAAATCCGATAAAAGAGATCTTCGCGAAAGGTGCCATCATCGGTCATTTGTTTCAAATCACGATTTGTGGCCGCTATTACACGAGCATCAACAAGCAGTTCGTCGTGTGCACCAACCGGGCGGACTCGTCTTTCCTGCAGCACACGCAAGAGTTTGACCTGCATCGCGGGCGACATTTCGCCGATCTCGTCCAGAAAAATTGTTCCGTTATGTGCGGCTTCAAACAAGCCTTTGCGGTTGGTGTTTGCTCCGGTGAACGCTCCTTTTACATAACCGAATAGCTCGGATTCCAATAACGTCTCGGTAAAAGCGCCGCAGTTTATCGAAATAAAAGGCTTTTCGGCGCGAGGGCTGAGATCGTGGATCGCTCTTGCAACGAGTTCTTTTCCGGTTCCGCTCTCGCCAGTCACCAACACTGTCGATTGAACTTCTGCCACTGTCTCGATCATTTGAAAGATCGCATTCATCTTAGCGGACGTTCCGACAATGTTCTTGACGCTGCCGCGTTCACGCTGGGCGCGCTTGAACGCCCGATTCTCAACGATGAGCTCCTGTTTTTCGAGCGTTTTCTTGACGATCAGCTTAAGTTCTTCGACATCGAATGGCTTTTGTATAAAGTCGTCTGCGCCTAACTTGAACGCTTCGCGGGCGGTATCCACCGATGCAAAGGCGGTCATTAGTATCACGCCGAGATCAGGCAGCGTCTCACGAACCGCGCGCAGCATCTCGATGCCGTCCATGTCGGGCATCTTCACATCAGAAATGATCACGTCGGCGGGTTGGGCCTCAAGCATCTCCAACGCCTGGCGCCCATTCATCGCGGTGCGGATATCGTTACCTTGTTCCTCGAAAACGAGGCTCAGTAGCTGGCGGTAACTTTGCTCATCGTCGACGATTAGTATATTTGCCATGGAAAAATCGGTTCGTTTGGAACGGTGCAGGTAGCGGTCGTTGTCGCGCGGACAACTCCTATATAGTAATTGTCACAGAATTGAGACCAGCAATTCAAGAGGAAATTTCGGTTTCCTCGCGATCGACTTTCAAAAAATCCTTTAGTTTCGAGGGTTCGGCTGATTCGTCCGCCCTTTTGTTCGTCTCCGACGAGCTACGACGATTGTCCCTCGGTAAGTCAATTGTGATCGTCGTGCCTTTACCTTCGTGACTCCGAACGTTTATGACACCATTGTGATCTCGTACTATTTGATAGACGATCGAGAGCCCCAGACCGGTTCCGCCGGATGTCGAATTGGAAAAAGGCTCAAAAAGTTGTTCGACTTGCTGAGGCGACATTCCACAACCAGTGTCCTCGAATACTATTCGCACCCTGTTGTTCGGCACGGGTGCAAGTCTGACACGAAGTGCACCGCCATTTGGCATGGCCTGTATTGCATTTCGTGCGAGATTCCAAAATATTTGTTTTAGTTGTGCGGCATCGGCAGAGATCATCATCGGTTCGTCGCCGAGGTCGTCGGTCAATACGTGATGCTCCGTTACATCGGGGCTGTGTCGTAGTAATGTAAGCGTATCCCGTATCGCCTCACCGATATTCGTGTCGGTAAACTCGCTCGCGGGCGGCCGGGCGTATCCAAGAAAATTCGTGATAATGCTGTTTAGCCGGTCAGATTCACGCAGAATGATGTCCATCAAACTGCCTTGTCTCGATTCCGGCGGCGTATTTGATTCGAGAACCTGAATTGCTCCGCGCATCGCACCCAACGGGTTGCGTATCTCGTGGGCGAGGCCGGCAGCAACACGGCCCACCGCGGCAAGGCGGTCTTTCCGGCGGATGCTCTCCTCCATAGAGCGAATATCGGTAAGATCCTGAAATGTAATGATCAGTCCCGTTGCCTCATGGCTCTCGGAAAAAAGCAGCGAGACACTAAAACCAATTCGAACCGCAAATCCGTCAGGCGTGATCAAATCCACCTCAAACCGCGGAATCTGCTCTCCATCGCCAGCGGCTGCGAGCGAAAGGTCGACCTGTTCGGTAATGTCACCAAAAAGATCTGCGATCGATCTGCCCTTCATCTGATCTAACCTGAAACCAGTGATCTCGGTCGCAGCGGAATTAAAAGTGAAAATATTACCGTCAAGATCAGTCGTGATCAGACCTGTACGGATCGATTCAACAATTCTTTCGTGAAGAGCGCGCAAGCTGGCAAGAGTTTTAGCCGTCTCTTCGAGTTGTTCGCCCGAGAAACGGCGGTCTGAGAGCCTTGATGCTAGCAGTCCGACAACCAACAGAGCGACCACGTGAAAACTCACGATCTGGACAGCCTTGCCCATCGCCGGTGCCGTGCCGACTGTCTCGATCACCGAAAAAATAGACAGAAACGCGAGCGTAATGAACAAAACCGCACATGCAACCGCCATTAGTAGCGTCGAAAGCGGCTTCATAAAAAAACTAGTAACGCTGATCAGTACGATGTAGAGCGTAATGTATGGTGACGTGAGATCGCCGGTGCGCCAGACTAGCCACGTTATAAGGAGGGCATCAAGGAAAAACTGAACAGGAACCTGCCACAAGAAATTCTTGCTCAACCGCAGCAAAAAGAAATAGACGATCGTAAGCCCGACTGAAATCAGGAATACAAGGAACAGGCCTTGGGGGAAATTGTCAAAAGAAAGCCTCAATGTACCGCTATACCAAAACCAGCTCGTGACAAGCAGCAAAAAAATGACCATCAAACGCCCGATAATGAGCGTTTGGATTCTCTGCATCTGCGTTGAATTGGCTGTGTCGGCTTTTTCGTCTAAACTGAACATATGAGGGCAGATGGCGATATGGAAACTTCGGGGAACGAGATCGATTCACTGGCTTTCGAACAGAGGCCCTGGGGTAGTTTCACCGTCCTGGACGAAAGCGATAATTACAAAGTAAAGAGACTCGAAGTTTTACCAGGCAAGCGACTCAGTTATCAACAACATTCCCGCCGGGCCGAACATTGGTTCATCGTGCGCGGCACTGCTAAAGTAACACTAAACGGCGTTGAAATACTAGTCAGAACGGGTGAAGCTATAGATATTCGCATAGCCGACCGGCATCGCGTTGAAAACCCTGACCCAACCGAATTGCTGGTCTTTATTGAGACACAAACCGGCGATTATTTTGGCGAGGACGATATTGTCAGATTAGAAGACGACTTTGAACGAATCTAGCGCGATTATCTCGGTCGCCGCGATACCTAAATTTTCCGCGATAGTCGTCGGCATATATTCAAGTGTTGCCTTATGTTGTTGGCCGTAACCTGTTAAGACTAAAGCACTTCTAATTCCGACAAATTGCGCTGTTTCAACATCCAGTTTTTTGTCACCGACTATCCAAGATCGCTGGATATCGATCTCAAAGTCTCCCAACGCAGAGTTGATCATCCCTGGTCCCGGCTTGCGACACTCGCATCCGTCGCACGGTAAATGTGGGCAAAAATAGAACCCATCAATAGCACCGTCCAGTTCTGCCTGGATTTGATCGTGAACAGCGTGCATCGCGGCTTCGGTGTAGATACCACGGCCGATACCCGACTGATTTGTGACGACGATAACGAGGAAACCATTATCTTTAAATAATTTGAGGGCGTCGGCCGTGAAAGGGAACAGCCGCAAATCTTCAACCCGCGCGAGATAATTTACCTCCTCGATCAGGGTGCCATCCCGATCAAGAAATATCGCCGGCTGTTTCGTCGTATTCTTCTTCATTGATAGTCAGTTTCTGTGTCGCCGCGTCAAATACCTCTTCGATGGATATCCTCGTCATACAGCGATGATCGATCGGGCAATCACGCAGCATACATGGGGAACATTCTACATCTTTTCGGATGACGTCGGCATGTTCTGAAAAGGGATGTGTGGTTTTGGCGTTAGTCGGGCCAAAAATAACGAGGGTTTTCGTTCCTACTGCAGGTGCAATGTGGGCAAGGCCCATATCGTTTGAGATGAGTAGATCGATTTCACTCAACATTGCGACAGCCGTCGCCAAATCCGTTTTTCCAGTCAAATTTATTGGCTTTTTACGGCATAATTCGACCACCTCTTCAGAAACACCAACTTCATCCTTCGACCCAACCAAAATGACATTGGCCGCCAAATGCGTTTGAATCAGGTCATTGAGGCCCGCAAAACGATCGGCCGGCCAGCGTTTGGCACGTGAATTCGTCGATCCGACGCCAAGCGCCACGGTTTGTTTCGTAGGATCAACCCCGAATTCCGACATCTTTTTCTTGGCGTCGGACCGCCGTTCGTCCGATATCGAAAGCGTCGTGTCAGGCACCGCCTGACCAACCGTGTCGCGGCCCAGTAGGCGTCGCTCGGCCTCAGCAATGAGGTTGAGGTAATAATGGACCTCGTGCCGACGGTTTTTCCATTCCGGAACAGCGATCGGATCGGTCAATAATAGCCCGCGAACGTCCTTGTTGTAACCGATTCGACGCGGAATGCGAGTCAGAAAAGATGTCAACGCCGATTCGAACGAATTCGGTAGCAAAATAGCCAGATCAAACAGGTCGTCGCGAAGAAACTGCGAATTATCGTAAACGTCCTTTATGGCCCAACGGTTCTTATCGAAAGTCACCAATTCATCGATAAAATCTACGTCGCTAAACAATCCTTCGGCCCAGGAACGTGTATGTAGCGTGATATGTTCGGCAGGGAAGATACGGCGGAGTTCCCGGAGCGCAGGTACAGACATCACCCCGTCGCCGATCCAATTCGTTCCACGCACTAATATTTTCATTTGCAGGCCGCGACCTTTAGAAAAGGGTCTTTAACCCTTCAATTAAACTGGTGGTCGGTGACCAACCCAATTCCTGACTAACAAGGCTGAGATCCGTGACGTAATTCATCGGGACAGGCGCCGTAAGATTGTTATCTTCGTCGATCACAGCTTGAAGGCCTGAGGTTCCCTCCATTTGATAGATCAGGTCTTTTAGCGCTAAAGCATTATCGGGGCCACCTCCGATATTATAAAGCCCGTGCTTTATGATCGATTCCGCAAATGCGACGCACGATCGCGAAAGGTCGTCCACGTGCAGCAAGTCGCGGATCGGACTGCCGTTTGACGAGAGCTTGATTGGCTCACCTTTGTTGATAGCGTTTACATAATGGCCGACAAAATTTGGCGTGTTACCCTCGTTGGCTCTCGCATAAACGGTTGAAAGGCGGAAAATGCAGGAGCGGAAATTTCTTGCGTTTGCGTAATATTCGACATATCTTTCAGCGATCAGTTTCGACCATTCAAGCGCCGATTGACCAGCATACAAGGTTGGGCACGATTCCGGTACTGTAGCAAAATTGTCTGCAAACCGCCCATACACATCCTTTGTCTATGCAAAAATGAAAACCGAATTTTCGTTCATTTCCCGTAAGAGATTGACCGTGCCGTCAACGTTGGTACGAAAAACCTGTTCTGCGCCTTCGGGGGACTTATCCAAAATTGCGGCGAGATGTATTACGACGTCATATTCGCGAACCAATGCGGCGTCTTGATGATTCAATATATCGTGTCCAGACCGCCTCGACAGGTCGTCTGCATTGAGGAAACGCCGGACATGCGTACCAAGGAAACCACTGCCGCCGGTAACGAGAATCTTCATTTCCTGTTTGTTTCTACCAAATGGCGAACCGACTCTGCCTTGCCAATGACGATCAGCAGATCACCGGCATTGACAATTGTCTCGCCGTTCGGATGGAACGCAAGCTCACCGTCCTTTCGCCGAATCGCCACCACGATCATACTCAACTCGCTCATCAGATTCGTGTCTTTGAGGCATTTGTTGGCGTAAGGTGAGGTCGAATCGACCGCTATCTCTTCAAAAACAAGGTCGAGCGTCTCCGCTACGATCGAATCCATAAAATCTGCGATCGCGGGCTTTAACAGTGCCCTTGCCATCGATTGGCTGCCGATGATCGTTGGAGCAACGACGCGGCTGGCACCGGCCCTTATGAGCTTGGGTTCGGCTTGTTCCTCGACCGCACGGGCGACGATATGGAGGTCCGGGTTGAGTCCGCGGGCTGTCAATACGACATAAACGTTTGCCGCATCGTCCGGCAAACAAGTCGCCAACCCTCGCGCTTGTTTTACACCTGCCTTGATCAGATTCTCCTCGGATGTCGCATCGCCGACGATGATGTGTATGCTATTCGGGTCGAGCTCTGAAAGCCGGCTCTCGTTTCTTTCAATGATGACGTGCGGCAGCTTTTGCCTTTCAAGGTTGCGAATTATGCGACGGCCAACGCGACCGGCACCGCAGACGATATAGTGACCTTCTAGTTTTTCCATTTCTTTAAGTTTGCGGCGTTGGCTGAGGGCCTCGACCATTTCGGACTGAATCACGGCCTGTGCGAGCACAGTCAGTCCGAAGAGTACCGTGCCGACTCCGGTCAACATCAACAGAATAGCGAAAATCCGACCCGGAACCGTAACAGGAGCGAGATCGCCGTAACCCACCGTCGTAACAGTCTGTGCCGAAGTATAAAAGCTGTCGAGCCATGAGAGTTGCTCAAAAAATCTGAAGCCGACGGCCCCGATCGCTATCATTACGCAGACGGTCGCTGCCGCAAAGGTCAACTTTCGGCGAGTGATCTGAGTAAAAGTGGAGAAGATGCCGACAGTCATAACACCAGAATTAGTTCGACATTGCGGGGCAAAACTCGCTAATATATTGATGGCACCCGCCAAAGTGATAATCTCACTTCGCCGTTGTATTTCCAACCCTTAGATGCAGGATAACTTACCGGTAAAAATCTCTCGATCAAAGATGCCGCCCAAGGGATGGGTAAAGGCACGGCGAGGTGCGGCATTTCAGGCTCCGCCGCCATCCAGATTTCGCAGAACCCTGCGTTTAATATTCAACGGATGGACGATTTCAGCCGCGCTGTTCCTGTTGTTAGGCGCGTTTTTGACCCTGACGTATTTTTGGTTTGAGTTTTCTGACCGCATCGACCGTAAGTTACTGAGCGGCGAGGTATTCACGGCATCGGCGGGCATTTATTCCGCACCTAAGACGCTGAAAACGGGCGAAGCGATCTCGATTCCCGAACTCGTGGATTATCTGAAATCCGCCGGATATATTGAGCGGAACAATCAGGCTGACGCCTCGCGAAGTCGTTATTCGGTCGAGGGCGATGTGGTCGGCATCGAGCCCGGAATGACCGGATCTATCGATGGTAAGAAAGTGTTTCCTGCCCTGACAGTTAAGTTTTCAAAGGACCTGAAATCGATCGCCGCCATCGGTAATCGAGACTCGGGTAGTTCGGTCGATGAGACTAAACTCGAACCCAAAATATTGAGTTCGATCGCCGCTGAGGGCGACGGCCGGCGTAAAACGGTGAGCTTTAACGACCTGCCTCCACATCTTATCAAGGCTATAACCGTTACCGAGGATCGCGCCTTTTTCGAGCACTACGGCGTAAATTTTCGCGGAATTGCACGTGCCCTTTGGCGTCGATATGATGGTGACGATCAAGGACCGCTTGCGAATCAGGGCGGCTCGTCTATAACGCAGCAACTTGTCAAAAATCTGCTGCTCAACCGCGATCAGACGCTTGAGAGAAAGGTCACTGAGGCGTATATGTCGCTCATACTCGAGACGCGTCTGTCTAAGCAAGAGATCTTTACGCTCTACGCCAATCAGATTTACCTTGGCCAGCAATCCGGCGTGTCGATCTACGGCGTCGGTGAGGCGTCGAACGCATATTTCGGCAAGGACGTGTCACAGCTCAGCCTGCCGGAAGCCGCATTTATCGCCGGTATAATTCGAAGCCCAAACCGTTATAATCCCTTCAAAAATTCCGACCGCGTTCGGGAACGCCGAAATCAGGTACTCGACTCAATGCTCGAAGCCGGAGAGGTAACGCCGCAGCAATTGACCGAGAGTCGAAATACAGCCCTTGAACTAAAGCAGATATCAAACACCAGGGATCTGCAGGGAATGCCGTATTTTTCGCAATATGCGATCGAGGAATTGCCAAAACTGGTTGCTGACCCCGAGGCATTGCAGCATCTGCGAGTTTATACATCGATCGATCCCGACCTGCAGCGAATAGCGTACGATATCGTGAATAAGAGACTCGCCGCGCTGGATAAGCATTTTCCAAAAAAGGAAAAGGGAAGCCTGAATGCTGCGCTTATCGCAATAAGACCAAAGACGGGCGAGATAGTTGCGATGGTCGGCGGCCGTGATTATATGGCTAACCAGTTTAACCGTGCGACCGATGCGATGCGTCAGCCCGGATCCGTTTTCAAGCCATTTGTATACGCTGCGGCGATTAATTCTGCTTATGATTCGAGTTCAAGGCAATTGACGGCGGCGAGCGTGTTTAAGGACGAGAAAAAGACCTTTACCTTTAATCAGGACAGCTACGCGCCGGGCAATTTCGGCGACTTTTTCTCGAATAAAGAGACGACTCTTCGTGACGCACTGGTTAAGAGCAAGAATGTGATCACGGTGGACGTTGCTATGCAGGTAAATATTGGCAAGGTGATGAATCTTGCCAGCAAAGCCGGCTTCCCAAAAGTCGAACGGGCTTATCCGTCGATGGCGCTGGGTACGGCCGAGGCCACACCACTCCAGGTTGCGACCGCGTACACCACGTTTGCCAATTTGGGCGACCGCGTTCTGCCGACGCCCATCACTCGCGTAACCAGCGGCGAAGGGCGTACGACCATTCAGCCTATGCCTGACCGAAAAAGTGTGGTCCGTCCGGACGTTGCGTACGTAATGGACGACATTCTAAAGGATGTTGTGAATCGCGGTACTGCGGCGCAGGTGCAAGGCTGGGGCTTTCGCAACGTGGCGGGCAAGACGGCATTTGCAGGTAAAACCGGAACGTCACGTGATGGTTGGTTCGCCGGCTTTACGCCCGAACTTGTTTGCGTGGTATATGTTGGTTTCGACAACGGTGACGATCTCGGTATGAAGGGATCCGATTCGGCGATGCCTGTATGGGCTGATTTTATGAAAGAAGCACTTGCAATGCATCCGGATTGGAACGGTGATTGGGCAATGCCGGCAAATATTCGCAAGGCCGAGATCGACATACGCAATGGCGCCTTGATTCGCGAACTCGACCCAATGGCCGACGCTTCGCCAACGCCAACGCCGATTCCGACACCGGTTCGGCCAAAGGATGCTAACCTTGAACAGTATTACGACGAGCCGCCGCCCGAGCCGAAAGAGATATTTGTGACGGATGTGCCGGCTGAATTTCGACGTGTTGAGCTTTTTATCGCGGGCACGGTGCCAAATCGCTCGATACTTGCCATTCCCGAAGAAACTCCATACGACGAGGAAACCCAAGCTGCTCCGACGCCATCTCCATCGCCGCTGTCGGAAACCTGGCAGGACGGCACCGAACCGCCGGGCGGCTGGTCTCCGCCGGGGCAGGCTCGAGCTCCCGCGGCCCAAACCGAACGAGTGGTGACGATAATGATATGCCCTGTCACGGGGCTACGCGGAACTGTAAATTGTCCGGATAAGCAGTCGCGGACTTTCCGGGCGGGCGAAGAACCCAAGGAATTCTGCACATTCCACCGGTAAACTTCCGTTACTGCATTCCGAGGTTTTTTATCAAGAATCCATAAATATCAGCGACTTCCTCTATCTGCTTTGAGGTTGGTTTGCCGGCCCCGTGTCCCGCTTTTGTTTCTATTCTGATCAATACCGGCGAATTGCCCGCCTGTGCATTCTGCATCGCTGCGGCATATTTAAAACTGTGCGCGGGGAAGACACGGTCGTCGTGGTCGGCGGTGGTAATAAGCGTCGCGGGGTATTTCGTTCCGGGCTTTGCGTTGTGGTACGGCGAATACGCGTACATTGCCTTAAAATCTGCCGCATTGGTCGGATCGCCGTAATCCGATTTCCACGCCCAGCCGATCGTGAACTTATCAAAACGCAGCATATCCATAACACCGACCTGCGGAACCGCCGCACCAAAAAGCCCAGGGTTTTGGTTGAGAACGGCGCCGACAAGCAAACCGCCGTTCGAGCCGCCGTTGATGGCGAGTTTCGGCGTCGAGGTGTATTTGTTTGCGATCAGCCATTTGGCGGCCCACGCAAAATCGTCAAAGACGTTTTGTTTTTTGAGCCGGGAACCGCCTTCCCACCAGGTTTTGCCGTATTCGCTCCCGCCGCGCAGGCAGGCGACCGCATAAACGCCGCCCATTTCCAGCCATGCGACTCGTGCAATCGAAAAGCCCGGCGTTATTGGGACGTTAAAACCGCCGTAACCGTATAGGATGGTCGGGTTTTTACCGTCGAGCTTTATTCCTTTCTTGTACGTGATGAACATCGGCACCTTTGTCCCATCTTTACTCGTGTAAAAAACCTGCTTCACCTCAAACTGAGACGGGTCGAACTTGACGTTAGCCTTTCGATAAAGCGTGCTTTTGCCTGTTTTTAGATCGTAGTGATAGATCGTCGGCGGAGCGTTGTAGCTGGAATAACTGTAAAACGTCTCAGTGTCCTTTCGTTTGCCGCCAAAACCATTGGCAGTGCCGATGCCCGGGAGCTCAACTTCGCGGACGAAATCACCGCTCGTCTCATAGATCTTGATCTTTGTGCGAGCGTCGCTTAGATAGTTCAGGACGAACTGGTTGTTGACGAAATCGACACCATCCAATGTATCCGCAGATTCTGGAATAACATCTTCCCATTTCGGAATACGTGGTTGAACGTTGACCTTAACGACCTTGCCGCGCGGAGCGTCGCGATCGGTAAGAAAATAAAACACGTCGTCGTCGTTGCCGATAAACGAATAACTGTTTTTCAGATCGGTGATCAGCGGCATTATCGGCGCGCGGTCGGCCTGCAGACGTTTGAAGTAGACCATATTCATCTGCTCAGTGCCCTTGCCGACATTGATCATGAGGTATTGACCATCCTCGGTGACACGGGCGCCAATAAAATACTCCTTGTTGTCGGGTCGGTCATACACGACATCGTCATCAGACTGCGGCGTTCCGAGTTTGTGGAAGTAGAGCCGTTGAAAAAAGGTGTTACTTTTTAACTCGCTTCCCTTTGGAACGGGCGGATAGCCGCTGTAGAAAAAGCCGGAATTGTCCTTTAGCCAGGACACTCCGCCCTGCCGGTTTGGCGATAGAGTGTCTGGAAGCAATTTGCCTGTGGCGACGTCCATAATGTGCCATTCCGTGCGATCCGAACCCGCGACCGCCACGCCATACGCCCACAACTTGCCGTCATCGGTAAAAGACGAACCGCTCAGCGCTGCCGTGCCGTCGGCGCTCAGTTTGTTTGGGTCAAAAAAAACACTCCCCGGATCGCTCGTTGATGTTGCTTTATAAAGAACGCTCTGGTTCTGCAGGCCGTCGTTCTTTGAATAAATGTAGAAATTGTCTGCTATTTTCGACGGCGCTGAGTATCTCTCGTAATTCCAGATTTCCGTCAGGCGGTTCTTTAGTTTCTCCCGCTGTGGAATAGTCGAGAGGTATGTGTTGGTAAGCTTATTCTCCGCGTCGATCCACGCTCGTGTCTCAGATGATTCGGTATCTTCCATCCAACGATACGGGTCCGAGACCTTAGTGCCGTGATATTCATCGACCTGATTCCCGCGGCGGGGCTTGGGATATTGTAGCTTAGATTGTGCGGCGGCCGTCGAGGCCAGAAAAGTGCATATGATGACAAAGGCAAGGGTTCTCTTAAACATTTCGCGTTCTATCTCCTATTCGAAATTGATTTCGATTAGTATAGAGCGCGAGGGGGTTAAAACAAAATTACGCTTGGTCCACCGAAATAAAATTTAAAAAACGGGGAGGTTTTCTTCAACGGATGCCGTCTCAGGAGCGTCATACGTGGCATCCTCGGGGCCATCCGGCAGCCATCTCTTACGCTCATAGAGAGCCTTTTCGGTATTTTCCTTGGTCTGCGGTCGTGCAAGCAAATAACCCTGTCCGTAATCGCAGCCGAGATTTTGCAGCAGGGACAACTGCGATTCGGTCTCGATACCCTCGGCTATGACTTTCTTTTTGAGACTTTTTGCGAGCGAGATTATTGTCTGCAGGATCTCAGAATTCTCACCGCTCTCGCCGACGCTGTAGACGAACGAACGGTCGATCTTAAGCGTATCGAACGGCAAGCGGTGGAGGTAGCTCAGGCTGGAATAACCAGTGCCGAAATCATCGATGCTGAGCTGAACGCCCAAATGTTTTAGCCGATTGAGCACGCTAATCGTGAATTCGGCGTTTTCCATCGCAGCGCTTTCCGTGATCTCGAGTTTTAGGCACGATGGCGAGATCTTTGAGCTGGCGAGAGCGTTCTCTACATCATCTATCAGATCATCGTTTGAGAGATGCTTACCCGAAATATTGACGCTTACGATCAAATCGTTATATGTGGGACTGATCTTCTGCCACTTCGCCAATTGATTTGCAGTTTCCTGTAATATCCAGACTGTGATCGGGATAATGAGGCCTGACTCCTCGGCGATCGGTATGAATTTGTTCGGAGGTATATTGCCAAATTCCCTGTGGTTCCAGCGCAACAAAGCTTCAAATCCTAGCAGCGAACCATCCTGAATGTTGACGAGCGGCTGATAGTACATTGAGAGCTCGTCGCGATCGATCGCGATCCGAAGGTCATTTTCAAGCCGGATTCGTTCAAGGAAGCGAACGCGCAGCTCCTTTGTAAACAACTCGATTCCTGTATTTTTCTCTTTAGCATAATGCATCGCGATGTCAGCATCGCGAAGGACCTCCTCGGGTGAGTTGTATTCGATGTCACACGGCGCGATGCCGATATTTACACTGATCGAGATATGGTTGCCGCTAAGTGAAAATGGTTGCGCGATGTGGTCGTAGAGCCGACGGGCGACTTTCATAGCTTTGCCAGAAGTCGAAACGTTCTTAAGAATTACCGCGAATTCGTCCCCGCCGATCCTCGCGACCATATCCGTCGAATTGAGCATTCCGACAAACCTCTTGGCGGCGATCGTCAAGATCCTATCGCCGAGAGTATGACCGAGGCTGTCATTGATATTCTTAAATTTTCGAATATCAAGAAAGAGTACCTGAAATGTCTTGGAGGGGTCCGCCTTGTATTCGTCAATGAGTTTTCGAAGAACATCACCGAAGTGTCGCCGATTGGCGAGATTGGTAAGCGCATCGTATAGGGCCGCGTGCTGCAGGTCCTTTTCGCTTTGGCGAAGTGCGTCGTTAGCCAGTTCTTCTTTTTCGAGAGCGACAGCCAGCTTAGATGCGTTTGTCTCTGCCTCAATTCTGAGCGTCCGTTCGGTTTCGGCTTTCGCCCGTTCGGCTTCTTCAGCTTGGTTGATCGCCTCGTTGACTTCGCCTATCGACTGGCGGTAGCTGATATAGACCAATGTCAAACCAACGGCCGCGATACCAATTACAAGAAAATCCGATGAGTGGATCAGCTTATAAGCAATTCCTGCTAAGCCGGCACCAACAAATTGAGTGAGCGAACTCGGAAGGCATTGTTTTTTCCATATCTCCCAGACGCTTCCATTCGTTTTGATATTGCGATAGACCGCGACGAAGATCGACGACGCAAAGAATTGACTCAGCGACAGCAGCCCAAGTATCGCTACCAACGTTCGGGTGTCAACGACTTGTAGATTCGGTTCACTGGCACCAAAACACAGAATCAGCACGCCATAACTGACAGCTGTTACGATGGCCGTGAGTGACGAATTGAAGAGGACGATTAGACTACCAGATATGATTTTCCGACTTTTTAAATAGACACAATTTGCGACGGTAACAACAAAAGCAGTCAAAATTGCCATTTCGCCGCCGTAAACCAAAAACGACAGAAAGATGATCAAATCCGAAAAACTAATCGTAAACTTGGAACGCGGCAGCGTAAGGCTGATCCGCGGAGCCACGAACAGGGCTAGGACAAGTACAATTAGAAATCCCCAGCTAACCGAACCTACCGGCAAGTAGACTAATGCCAAGGTCAGGCAGACCGCTCCGAGAACGATGACGGTCCCTTTTACATAATCTGAAATGGTCTCTCGGTTCATAACTGGAAAGTAATTAATGGGATAAGGCGACTGGGGGAAGAGAGTTCTGGCAAACTCACCTCTTGTATTTTAGCATTCTTAGTTGTTAATGACTACAAAAAAACCTAGCGTTAACCTCTGATTTGTATACTAGTTATACGCCAAGAAGTGTATAACTAGTATGCAATTGTTCGAGACTCAATAATTTATTGGCCTAAACGACAATTTGCAGAAAAAGTGGAAACTAAGTATTCAACCATACTTGAATCCAAATTCTGGAAACGTGACGGGATGAACGGCTTGTAAACGTCTGTATTTATTAGAGTTACTCCATTGATGGGATCTATGGCACGCTTTGGCACGCCGATTGTAATAGACAAGAGCAGAACGGAGCCAATGGGCTTTGAACCAAAAAAAACTTTGAGGAGAAAGAAAATGAAAAACAATACATTAAAAGGTTGGATATCAACAGTTGGTTTAGTAACGGTCATGGCCTTCGGAGTAACTTTTGCAAACGGCGGCATCATAGTTTCGGACGTGAGCACAGGTGAAAATCCATGTTCAGAAACGAAGACGAAAACGGATTGGGGAATCATCGTCTCAGACCTTACCGGAATCATCGTCTCAGATTTTACCGGAATCCTGGTTTCAGATTTTACCGGAATCCTTGTTTCGGATAAAACCGGTAACTCGGCAGTCAACTGCGGAATAATCGTAAGCGACTAGTCACTAATAAGATTCAACACCGGGAGGAAAAGGCCTGTTGGGAAACCGACAGGCTTTTTTTATTGGAGTGATCGTTGCGAAATTGGTGATAGCTGCCGGAGGTTTTGAATTGCTAAGGGTAGTACTTCAAGCACACGATCGACATCTTCGGCGGTGTTAAGGCGGCCAAAGCTGAATCTAATAGCTCCGCGGGCGAGTTGGTCGTCGCGGCCGAGGGCTCGAATGACGGGCGATGGTTCGAGCGAGCCGGACGAACAGGCAGAGCCGGTCGAGACTGCGATGCCTTGCATATCGAGATTTATAAGCAGGCCTTCGCCCTCGACGGAGCGGAATGAGATGTTCGAGATATTAGGCAGGCGTTGTTTGCGATCGCCGTTAAAGACGATATCCGACACCGCCTCGCCAACCTTGCTCTCGAAGCTGTCTCTCAAGCCGCGAAGATTCTCTGCGGATTCTGCAAGCTCGACCTGTGCCATCTCACACGCTTTACCAAACGCAACGATGCTTGGCACCGATTCCGTGCCGCCACGCCGTTCGCGTTCCTGACGGCCACCAATATTTTGCGGATGAAGTCGTATCCCGCGCCCCACGTACAACGCCCCGACGCCTTTTGGAGCGTAGATCTTATGTGCCGATATCGAAAGCAGATCGCAGCCGATCTCTACAACATCGACCGGAATCTTTCCGGCGGCCTGAACTGCGTCGGTATGAAACCAGATCTTTCGCCCGGTTTCGCGAAGCGATCTCACAAGCCGCCCGATCTCGACGACCGGTTGGATCGTCCCTATCTCATTATTCGCGGTCATTATCGAGATCAGCGCCGTATCATCCGTAATTGCAGCTTCTACGTCATCGATCAGGACAATGCCGTTCTCATACACTGGTAAATAAGTCACCGAATAACCGTTTTTCTCCAGGTCCTCGCAGACATTTCTTACGGCCGAATGCTCGATCGCTGAGGTGATAATGTGAGGTTGCTGCGATGAGCCCTTACTAACGTTCGGGCTACCGACGCGTGCTTCGATGAGGCCGCGGATAGCCAGATTATTGGCCTCAGTGCCGCCGGATGTGAAAACGATCTCGTTTGGTCTAGCATTTATGAGGGCGGCGACTTGATGTCGCGCTTTATCGACGGCTGCGCGAGCCTCCTGCCCGAAAAAATGGATGCTCGACGCATTGCCGAATTTTTCCGTCAGATAGGGCATCATCGCCTCAACGACTTCGGGTGCGACAGGCGTGGTAGCACTATTATCGAGATAAACGCGGCGGAACATATGACCATTCTATCGCGTAAGCGCTTGTTGCCGAAATTGGTGCGGATAAGATACATTTAAACGCGGTGTGTTGTATTCGCATCAAACCCCGCAGCGGATACGATAAGGGATAAATAAATGGATTTTGCGACAAAAGAGATTTTCAAACGATACGCGAGCATAGTGGTCGGCAAGCCGATCTCGCCTGTGTTCCTCAATATTTTAGTGACGAGCGTCTGCGATATGCGGTGCACGCATTGCTTTTTTACCGAAGAGCTCGATGACCGGCCGCGTAAAAAGCTGCAGATGAAGGCGGATGAGATCGCTCGCATCTCGGAAACATTGGGCGGCAATCTGGGCGTTCTGGTGCTGGCCGGCGGCGAGCCGTTTACCCGGAAAGATCTGCCGGAAATCGTTCGCTCATTCTACGAAAACAACAAGCTTGACTCGGTTTACCTGATGTCGAACGGACAGATTCATCCACGCATCTTCCCGGACGTAGCGCGGATCATGGACGAATGCCCAAAGCTAAACGTCAGCGTCGCACTTGGCATTGACGGGATGAAGGCCGCACATGAGAAAATCCGCGGCAAAGAGGGAAGTTGGGACAAAGCCATTCATACGGCCCGTACGCTGCAGCAGATGAAACGCGAGCAATATCCGCAGCTCGATATACAGACGTGCACGTGTGTGATGCACTCGAACGAGGACACGATCTTCGATTGGTATGATTTTTTGAAGCACGACCTCAAGCCCGATAAAGTCAATATCAACTACATTCGCCCGCCATCGGCCGATCCGAATGAACTGGATTTTGACCACAAGCGTTACGGCCAGCTTTCACAAATGATCCTTGAGGACACAAAGAACGCTGCGTTAAAGAATAATTACGGCGGCAAATCGGGCTTTTTTAAGGCGGCGGTCGACATCTATATGCACGACCTGATCGCAAAAACGAAAGAAGAGAATAAGGCTCAACTTAAGTGCTACGCCGGAAGTGCGGGCGCGGTTATTTATGATAATGGAGCACTCTCGTCCTGCGAGAACAAATCCGACGTATTGAATTTGCGTGATTACGATTGGAATTTTCAGTCGGCGTGGCAGACCGATCTGATGAAAGAGCGCCGCAAAGAGGCCGGTGCGGGTTGTTTTTGCACACACGAATCGAACTGTTTCTACCCGTCGCTGCCGTTCAACGCCGGGCATCTGGTCAAGATCAAGAAGCTCGAAAAGCAGATGAAGAAAGCCGCGAAAGAAATGTGCGTGGATCAGACGCAGCCAAAAGAAATGGCCGTGAAGGCGTAGAATTCCTTTCGATGCCCAATACTCCTAAAATCTTAATTATCTCATCCGACACTGGCGGTGGTCACCGCTCCGCTGCGCAATCGATAGCTGATGGGCTGCAAAAATTTTGGAAGGGCGAGTCGACTGCCGTTCGCACGATCAAGGCTGTCGAAGACGCGCACCACATTACGGAAAAGCTGGTCGGCGTTTACAATTGGATGCTTCAAAACAAGCAGCATTGGATGAAGTATCTTTACTGGGTGATGAACAAGATCCGGCCGGAGACCCGCGAGTTTGTGCAGAAACGCTGCATTGGATATGTTCGAGGGCAGTTTGATAGATGGTGCCCTCACATCGTCGTCAGCGTCCATCCTCTGACGCAGCATATCTTTGCCCGTATCCTGAAAGAACTGAACTTGGCGGAGCAGGTTCCGCTCGTAACTGTTGTTACGGATCCGTGTTACGGCTTTTGGAAAGCGTGGGCGTGTGACGACGTCTCGCTTTATCTCGTCGCTAACGAAGACGCTCGGGACCAGCTCCTGGATTATGGAATTTCACCCGAAAAGATCAAGATCTCGGGTATGCCGGTTAATCCAAAATTCCGCGAGGTGAACGAAATAGACGCACAGAGCGCCCGCCGTATCTACGGACTCGATCCCGAGAAATTTACGATCTTTGTAAATGCGGGATTAATGGGCGGCGGCAACATTCCGCGAATTTTTAAAGAATTGGTTCGTGGCGATCTCGACGTGCAGGCCATATTTCTCGCGGGTAAGAACGAGGAGCTACGACTTGAGGCCGAAGAGATCGCAAAACTTGCCAATTTCCCGGTCAAGGTCATCGGTTATTCCGACGAGGTCGAGAAACTAATGCAGTCGGCGAATGTAATGATCTCGAAGCTCGGGGGGCTCACTACGTTCGAGGCACTGGCATGCCGTCTGCCGATCATTGCCGACGCAACGACGCCACCGATGCCGCAAGAAGCGGGCACGGTGAAGATGATCGAAAATCGCGGTGCGGGAATACTTCTAAGACGTTCGATCGATATCGTACCGACGATCCAAAACCTCTTGATCGATAACGGAGAGTACTCGCGCATGAAAGCGGCGACGATGGGGCTGACTATGCCAAACTCGACCGACGAGATCATTCGCGAGATAAACGCTTTGCTCCCGCAACCATTTACACGGGCCAGGGCGGCCGCCTGAATACTATATTCGGACTTGGGAGCTTGTCAGGGTTGCTCTATTTCATTACCCTTTTCTTTTGGAATTTTACTAATTTCGGCAATCGGAGAATTACGAATTGAGCCTGTTACTTGAGGGAAAACGTGCGTTTGTATCGGGCGGCACACGTGGTATCGGAGCAGCTATTTGCGAGGTATTTGCACGTGAGGGTGCGGATGTTGCGTTCAATTACCACTCGCGCGACGATCTTGCCGAAGAGGTTAAATCCAAAATTGAATTGCACGGGCGAAAAGCTTTAGGTTTTAAAGTTTCGGTCACCGACCGTTACGGAATGAAGCATATCGCCCGCGAGATCAAAGAGGCCTGGGGCCCGATCAACGTGCTCGTCAACAACGCTGCGGTCAATAAGCCGGACAATTTTGCGACGACGACGGACAAATCGTGGGATTGGGTCGTCGACACAAATGTCGGCAGCCTCTTTGCGGTCACCAAGCCATTTTACAAACAGATGATCCGCGAGCGTGCCGGTTCGATCCTGAACATTACATCGGTCGGAGCAATGCGGAGTTTGCCGACGTCAGTGCACTATGCGACGTCCAAAGCCGCGATGATCGGATTTACAAAGTGTCTCTCACGCGAAGCCGCAAACTTCGGCATTTCGGTAAATGCAATCGCGGCCGGTATTTTTGACACCGATCTCGGCAACACGCTGCCCGAACGCCTCCTGCAAATGCATGATTTCTGGGTCTCAAAGGGCCGTCTCGGCAAACCCGAAGAACTTGCCGAATACGCCGCTTTTATGACGAGCGACCGCAATAGTTTTATGAACGGGGAAGTCGTGATCGTCGATGGTGGAGCGATAACTTAAATCTCATTTTTCCAGCCTTTCCTTGGCCCGATCAATAAAGATCTTTATCATTTCCGTGATGCGTATCGTCATTTCATTGCTGATGAGTGATTCGCCGGCGAGACCAGCGAGGTAATGCAGGTCGCGGGCGGATTTGCGCCTAAGCTCGACCATCTGCGAGAAGCGGACGACCGTGAGGTTTTTGGCCTTTTCCAGAAACTCTGCCGAATAACGCAGGAAATTCTCGGTCTCGACCTGGACCGGAAGCCATTCGATCCGCTCTGTCGAATCCTCGGCAAGCTCAACCGCAAATTTTTGCAGCATTTTACCGACAAATGGTATCTCAGCCTGAATGCGCCAATGTGCGACGCCATTTGCGTCGGTGTGGATCTGCATCACGCCGGGCATCATCTCGGCAAAATTCGTGATATCCGCGAAGAATTCGCGCACCTGCTCGATGCCTGACCTGACCTCAATATCGTCTGTATAACCCGCTTTTATAGTGAACATCAAAACACTCCGTTAAATATGATCGAGTTGAAGAATGGCCGTGTGATCGCCCGCGTCATTCCCCGAAAAAAAGGATCTTCGGCAAATAGCACGACGTGTCCGCTGCCTGTGGATTCGTCGATGACGTAGGCCGTTCCTTTCAGAAGCCTTTCGGTATTTCCTTCCCACACAAATCCTGAGATGGTCAACGGCTTTTTGGGGTTGGCGTCAAAAACGAGTGCGTTGGTGCCCTCTTTCGAGTACCGGAAAAAATAGCCGCTGGCCATCAGTACCGGCATCTCGTCGCGATCGACGCCAAAGGTTAAGTAAGTTGTTCGATCAACCGTGGCACGCATTATCGAGCCCGGAAGTGCCTCGGGAACCTTGGTTGCATTTGCGGACGGCGAAGCGATCGGCGGCAGACTCGGAGCGATGCCGTCGGCGCGGTCGGATTTCATTTCGATGGGAGCCGGTTCAGTCGACTTCGAACCGGGCGTCGGCGAAGGTGTCGGTTTAGAGTCCTTTTTGTCGTCGGATGACTTATCCTTTTCTTCGTCCTCGTCGCTGCCGACCAGTTTTGACGAAGTTAAACCCACGTCTTTTAACGCAGCAAAGATCGAGGCTCCGCTAAGTGTTACGATCGTTCCACCGCCCGACGCAAACTCCTTCAAGGCCGAAATACCGCTGGCCCCGAAACCGCTCGAATACCTTCCCGCCGAACCGTCCGGCAGTATCAGAATGTTGTAGTTCTTTAACCCGCCGCCTCGAATTGACGAGAGGGTCATCGGCGTAAATTTTACGCCGTGTTTATCAAATGTCCACCAGAGCGATCCGTAGGATTCCTGCGTCACGCCTTCGTCGGCCGCAACGACGATCTTTGGTTCGCGAAGCGAGATCACCGATTCACCGCCCACGCTCGTGTCGCCCTCGTCCGGAAATCCTGAGTTGACCGCTGTGACGTTTACTCCCATTTCGCGGGCAAATCGGGCGATGCTCTCATGGATCGTGTCGGGATTACGCGAAACGCGAACGACGAACGTGCCCGTCTTCCAGTTACGCCCGCCGGCATTCAGTTGCTTAGTTGAGACCGCCACCTTAAAGCCGTTTTGGAGCAGACGCACGACAAACGGACCGGTCGAATCGGTCTCGTACGGAATTACGTACGAGATCGCGGCTCGTCCCGAAACACTGCCTCGCTTAGCGGCTGCCAGTTGTTCGGCGTCGACCATTGTTCCGGCGACGCTGCCCACATCTTCGGTCCAGTAGGCATCGACACCGAATACAAGCGGCAGCGACCATGCCGTAATGTCGTAAAATCCATAATCCTCCTTCGGCTGACCCTTGCCCCGCATCTGATTGCGCTTAAACCGGGCCATGTTGTCGTCAACGAATGCCTTGTCCTGCGGCGTGTCCTGTTCGAGGATCGCTTTTATGAAGATGCGCTGCGGCTGATCGAGGTCGATGATGTAGGAACCAGCGGGAAAGGTCTTCGAGACGGCCTTTGCATCTTTCTCCATATAGGTGTGTGCGGTGGACGTCGAGAACGATGTCGACGCCGCTTTGACCTCAATATTCGAGAGACGCAGCACCTCGATCAATTCGGCTGCCTTTACACGATCGCTTGTCGGATCGATCACGACCCGCTTCATCTTAGAGCGGGCGTTATCGGCGATTCCTTTAGCGCGAAAGTCGTAAAAATCTTTGAGCCGCTCGACCTTATACTTCGCATTTGTCTCGAGAGTCGTCATTGAGGCGACGTAATGCTTGGCGATAGACGAGCGAAGTGTCACGATCGTCCCGTCGTCGCGTGTCCACCTGAGGCCCTTAAAGCCGCCACCGTCAGTTTCATAAGTCATTCCGGTCGCGCCGTTGAGCGACGGATACATATCCCAGTAACCCGGATAAAACGCGTCGAAAATGTCGCGAACGTAGTAATCCCAACGGTTCGCGTCAAAGGCCGCTGCGTTTGCGCGGCCATAACGGTCCTCCCATTTGGCGGTCACCGGCTGCGGCAGATTCGGATTGGTTGGCAAACCGGTCGGCGGAAAGAAATACTGCGACGGCTGGCCGTGATGATCGACGGCGACCTGCGGATTCCATTCCATATAGGCTTTTTGCAGGTTGCGTGATTCCTTTTGCGTAAATACGAGCGTGTCGCGATTCAGATTAAACCGGTAATGGCTCGCGCGCCCCCAGATGGCCCAGGGTTCGCGATGTTCGATGGCATTGCGGTCGGCGTTGCCTATCGCGACGGAGTTGTACCAGGTCACAAAACGCTCGTGGCCGTCAGGATTCTCGCCCGTTACGACCAGTACGACGGTATTTTTTAAGATATCGAGCGTCGCCGGCTCATTCGACGCAGCAAGCTGATAGACCACCTGCATAAACGCCTCGAACGACGACGATTCGTTACCGTGGATCGTATATGCCATCCAGGCGATCGACGGATTATTTTGCGCGATCGCATTTGCCTCGGCGGCAGAGGTCCGGCGCGGATCGGTCAAGCGGGCGTTGTTCGCCTTGATCTCGTCAATTCGCGCAATATTCTCAGGCGACGATATCGCGACCAGATGCTGCATTCGATGTTCATTAGTCGTGCCGATATCGTAGACCTTTACGCGGTCGGGCGCAGCGGCGGCTATTGCGCCGATCACCTGCTCCATTTGGGCATAGGTCGTGTGATGGTCGCCAACGTCATAACGCAAGATCGACTGCGGACGCGGCACGCCGGCGCGGTATTCGCCGCGAGTGTAGAAGTCGAACTTTTCATCAAGCGGATTCGGCGCCTGAGCGACAGCCAGTTGGCAAAAAGCGGTAAGCAGTATGCAGTATGCCGCAAATAGCAAGGTTTTAGTTTTCATCGTAAGTGAACAGGAATCTGCTAAACTTGGACGTATCTTGATACGCAGCGATTATAGCAAATGATTCACGAACGCGAAAAAATTTGCCCCAGGTGCGACGCTCATAAGATGAAGGCTTGGGCGGAACTCTCCGACGAACAGAAAATGCTCGTCGAACGCCTGCCGCTTTCCGCCGAATTTACATTATCCCAAAGAAAAAAGCACCGCTTCTGCACGCGGTGCTGGTTTGAAGAATCGGACTGTGACTCGACCGTCAACGCGTAATTTTATCACCTACATCGTTGGGATTTGAACAGTTTTTGTCTCGTCCGTATAGACTCTTACCTTTGTACCCTCTTTTATCTCTGCATTCTTTCCTTTTTTGAGAAACCCGAGGGGCCCGAATAGGATCACCAGAGCTACGGTCGTGCCGGTCTTGTTGTCGCCTTCTTTGCCTTTGGCCGCACGCACCTTTATCTTCTGTTTATCTATGGTCTCGGTCGATTCAACTCTAATGTTGAGCTGGCCACCCTTACCAAAGAAGCCACTCTTCTTGGCATTCGTAACGACGCCCTTTAGAAGGGAACCTTTCGCTATTACGACGGAACCATCAACCACAACATCCTCGTCGACCTTGAAAGTGATCGGGTCGTCCTCTTGAGCGGTTTTGCTCGAAATCGTGTCGGTCGTGATCGCCGAGATCTCCGTGCCATCCGGGATAATGACGGATCTTCCTTGCGGTGGTGGTATCTGAGCCACCCCGAACATGCTGCACGTCACCGTTATGCAGAAAATGATAAATGAACTTGTTAGTTTTTTCATGCAAATCTCCTTTCGACTGAGTTTGATCAATAACGGATGGCGGGAGTTTACAGCCTCCAAACGCAAATGCCGATGTATCTTACCGTTTTTCCGCTGCGTTTATACTACGCCCGCTTCTCGCTCGTTTCAAATCTCAAGCGATTTATAAACACTTAGCTCTTAATTATTCCCCCTGGGATGCGCGACACGGTGAGGATGTCGGACCTGTCTACGACAGGTGGGTCGGCGCGAGGGCCGCGTCGGAATACGATCGGC
>Ga0209798_10000238_pt1 | contig 31838 bp, 21 predicted proteins | sample DOMMetBare3Fresh_FD_187475 | JGI IMG/M metagenome (GOLD analysis project Ga0209798, IMG submission 187475) | Wetland sediment microbial communities from St. Louis River estuary, USA, under dissolved organic matter induced mercury methylation -... | ecosystem: Environmental > Aquatic >... | reverse complement strand
GCTTTATAGCTTCACAACGACAACAACCATTCTCCTATACGGAAGTGGGAGCGACGTGCCGCGATCCACCATCAAATTTTGTTCTGGACCACAACCGCATCCAACTCGGAACGGGGCTGCAGACCTTCGAGCGAGGCATCGCGGCACTCAAACGATGGCAACAATTTGATCTCGGCTGGGTTCGGATTGTCCCCGACGTTCCGCCCCTGGAAGTCGGGACTACCGTGGCCATCAAGGCAAAGGCTTTTGGATTCTGGTCACTAAGCGCCTGCCGCGTTGTTTACCTGATAAGTGAAGACAGCCCTTTGCGCAAATTCGGCTTTGCCTATGGCACGTTGACCGATCATGTGGAGTGCGGCGAAGAGCGCTTTAGTGTCGAATGGTACCCGGAGGATGATTCAGTCTGGTACGACATTCTTGCATTTTCCCGTCCTCAGCAATTACTGGTCCGGCTTGGCTATCCCCTCGCTCGCCTGCTTCAGAAGCGCTTTGCGAAACAGTCTCTACGAGCCATGTTGGCTGCCGCTGCCCTACCAACAAATCCTCTCTGACCGTACCGGGATCTGAAACTGATTGACTACCGCCCGTTAGCAGTCCACAATAGCCGCCACCCTGTGACGAACTGAGCCAAGATACTAATCAATTTTAAGTTCGAAAGTGCCCGGGTTTCTGGAAGACACTCATGCGCCGAATCCCATATCAATTCCTGTTGCGGTACACCGCCAACGTAATCCGGGCGCGGTACGGTCGTAGTCAAAACAAGAAACTGGTCAAGCCGATGATTGCCGGCCTCTATGTAACTATGAAGTGCAATTTTCGCTGCACCTATTGTGATGATGGCTCGGGCTTGATGTATCCGGACATTCCCGAGCAGAGATTGAAGACGGAAAAAACAATCGAAGTGCTTGAAATTCTCCGCCGCGCCTCACCGGGTCTCAATATCACCGGGGGGGAACCCACACTGCGGCCGGATATTGATGAGATTTTTGAAAATATCGGCCGCTTGGATTTTTCGCCCGTAACTTTTAACACCAACGCCTTCCTGCTTGAGAACCATCTTTCGATTCTGCACAACATCGATTACCTGGTGATCAGTCTGGATTCGCCTCACGAAGCGCGCAGCGATGATTTGATAAACCTCAGCAAGGGTGGCCAGACAGCGCGGGTCAAACGCAACATTCAGGTGGCGAAAGAATATCGCCGGGCACAGAAACTAAAGTTTGACTTTATTATCAACACTGTGATTTTTCCGGAAACGATTGATGACGCCTGGGAGGTTTTTGAATACTGCGTGGAAAATGATTTCTATTGGACTCCGATGCCCTACATCGTGGGCAAGTACCCCAACCCTGGTCTGATAGACAATCCGCGCTGGCAACAACTGATCGACGAAGTGATGCGAGCCAAGCGCAAGGGCGCTCGTGTCTATGGCAATTTAGAAGCGCTACGGACGATTCGCGATTTCAAACGCTTTGAGTGCTATCCCACCACGCATCCCATCGTTTACCCGCACGGGGACATTTACTACCCCTGTTCGCCGCTGAACCTCGTAGCCGGCAACCTTTTGGAAATTGGCGACTACTACAAAGCGATGGCCCTGGGTGAGCAGAAACACGGTCCCATTCCCTACTGCGATGCGCGCTGTCACGTCGGCTGTTACACGGAGGGCTCAACCGCCGTCACGCATCCGGAAGAAGGGATTGCCGAAGTTATTCGTTACCTGGCGCCGCGGCGAAAAGAACCGATCGAACTGCAACGCCCTGATCGTTTGGCCGGCGTATCGATGCCGCCGCCATTTGATGAATTGCGGGCCTTGCCTTCGCTGCCGCCGGACACCATCCGCCGCTTGCGACGCGAGGGTAAGTTGGAAAACGACTTTAGCTCGCGCCTGCGCATCACGGGCGAAGAGAACCTGATACCGCCCATTCAACTTACACGCGAACCAGTGTTTGCGACGACCTAGCCATACCCGGCGGCACTCTCTGCGGAGATAGCGGTTGAGTTCCCCACTCACTGCTTCATCAGATCCAACACGGCGGCAGTCATTGCTTTGATCCCGGTTCGAATTGTGGACTCAGGCACGGGTGCAAACAGGGCTGAATGCAAAGACGGCAGGGGCGTGCCGGTCTCGTGGCTTTGTTTCACTTTCGCCGGCTCGATGGCGCCGACCCAGAAAATCATGGTGGGAATCTTATGTCCCTCCAGCGAATACATGGCGAAGTCCTCGCTGGCCATGATCGGATCGGCCTTGGCGACGTTATCCTGACCCAAAGCTTTCACAAACACGAGGTTGAGTCTATCGGTCAAAGCTGGATCGTTGTACATCGCCGGTGTGTATTCAGTTTGGAATGAAACAACCGGTGCCAGTCTGTCCGGTATCCCGGCCGCCACGGCGATCCCCTTAGCAACTCGTTCTATCCCCGCGAGAAGTTTCTGGCGCGCCTCTTCCCGGTAAGCTCTGACAGTGATTTGCAGGTTGACCTCGTCAGGAATGATGTTGTGCTTGGTGCCACCATGGATCGAACCTACGGTAATGACTGCCGGATCGAGTGGAGAATTTTCACGACTGACGATTGTTTGCAGGCCCAGAATAATCTGCGCTGCCACCACCACCGGATCCTTAGTGGCATCGGGGCGCGAACCGTGCCCGCCAATACCGCGAACTTTCATATCGACGGAAGTCGAGCTAGCCATCGCATAACCGGCGACAAAATCAATTTTGCCCGCTTCCAGATCCGCGCTGTCATGAAGTGCCAAAACGTAGTCGGGCCGAGAAAATCGTTCATACAGTCCGTCGCTGAGCATCGCTCTGGCGCCGCCGGCGATTTCTTCTGACGGCTGGCCAATAATTACCAGCGTGCCGCTCCACTGGTTCTTAAGCTGGGCCAGGATCTTAGCTGTTCCGAGCATCGTGGTGATGTGAATGTCATGACCGCAAGCATGCATGACCGGCACTTCCTGGCCGGCATCGTTTTTCATGTGCGCGGTGCTGGCGTAAGGCAAATTCGTCTTCTCTTCAACCGGCAGCGCGTCAAGATCGGTACGTATGTAGACGGTGGGGCCGGCGCCGTTTTTCAGCACCGCCACAACGCCGAAGCTGGTCCATTCCGGCCGCGCATACTTCCCGACTCGTTCCGTTACAGTGTAGCCAAGCGCGCGCAACTCCTTTGCGAAAAACGCCGACGTTTTCTCTTCGTAGTGTGATAGCTCGGGGGCGGCGTGCAGCATTTTGTAAGTAGCCACGAGCGGGCCGATCTGCTGATCGATCAGCGGATCCAGCTTTTCCTGTGCTTCAGCAAATGTCCCGAGGCCAGCCAATAACAGGAACAGCAGTGCTAAGGTGTGTCTCATGTATTCTCTCTCCTCCTTCACGTACAAAACAGGACCGCAAAACAGGACCGCCAAAAAACCCGGCAACGCGTTGAAAACGGCTGCGTGAAGCCTCAATGAAATCGGTAAAAATGCTTCGGCAGGGCCAATTCCAGCGCGGCTGGAGCGCGCGCAGCTTTCCTGGCGAAGATTTGAGACGCAGCTCAATCCATCATGAAGGGTTTGGCTTCTTGACAATTGCGGCAGTCCGAGATGGTTGAGTCGACGGTCGTTGCCGCAAGGCCGGAGCAACTGAAAAACCTGTGGGCGAAGGGAATAGTTCCTGCCCTGCCTCGGTGCGGCCCTGGTAAATATCGGGACCCATGGATTCAATCTTAAGATATGGGGTCCATCCTCAAACGTCACTCGGCGGCTGGCATTCTACCTGCAGCACCCGGCCCTAGCCATCTTTTTCAGAATGCAGAACGTAAAATGAATCATCGAGTTTGAAGTCGGGGCGAGATATTTGGTACTGGATGACTGCCATATTGTAATAGCTCGTATGCATCTCATAGGTCATCCCTACTTTCTCCATCACATGGATCGAAGCAGCGTTGTCCGGTTTAGCGACAGCGACGATGCGCTCAAACTGTCGTTCCAGGAAACCAAACCGCAGACTGGCTACCGCCAACTCGGTGGCCAAGCCCTTGCCCCAATTTGCTTTGCTGAAGTGGTAGACAACTTCCGGAGTACCGAGCAACGAGCGCAGACCGCCGAAACCGATGAACTCCTCCGTTTCCTTGTCGGTGATGGCCCACCGGCCAAAGCCGTGGTTATTCCAGTGGCGGATGATGCTGTGCAGAGCGGCTTCTGATTCTTCGCGCGGGATGGGCAAGCCGTTGCCAACGTACCGCACAACATCAGCGTCTGCGAGCAAGGTCGCCAAACTATCCAAATCGTCGAGCCGAAACATTCGCAGATATAGCCTGGCGGTCTCGATTGAGGGCATGGGTTACTTTTCAGATTAAAACTGCGCGTACAGATTTCTAACCGCTTTACTATACGCGACGATTCCCAACTAGTCAGCAAGTGAATCAGTGAATGGACGGCTATTGTAGGAAGTGAAAAGCCGTGTCTCCTCCCTTTCCGGAGCGGCCGACAGAAACCTGCAGTCTGCCTTGCGCGACATTTAGCTCGAGATACACTAATATCATCGGGTTTCTTGAAACATACTGCGAAAGAGGGTTGCTAATGTTTAGAAGATTGATTGCTACTTCTTCCGTCTGGTTTACCGTGCCGCTTCGCCTGGGAATTGGCGCAATCTTCCTCGGTCACGGCTTGCAAAAAGTCCTGGGAAGCTTTGGCGGACCGGGGTTGAAACTATTCACATCTTTTGCCGCACCATATCCATTTATGCGTCCCAGCTGGCTTTGGATGGGTGTGGCCGCGTTCTCAGAACTGCTTGGCGGAATACTATTGCTGTTGGGGTTACTCACCCGGGCCGGGGCGTTTTTCCTTGCCTTCACCATGGCAATTGCAATTGCCGGCGTTCACTGGCCCATATTTTTTGCTCCCAAGGGGTTCGAGTACCCGTTGGCTTTGCTGGCCGGCTGCCTGGCTCTGCTCATCTCCGGAGGAGGCGCGCTGTCGGTGGATCTCGGCTTAAGCGGCTCGGGGGGAAGGCGACGTTAGATTTTGGGTACTTGATCCAGGGTCTTGGCCTTTGCAACTTCGAAATCCCGCCGCAACAACAAACGCAAGAACCAAAGACCAAACACCAAAGACCAATTCATGAAGCGCTCTCCACTCGTTGTGATCTTTACCACCGTATTTATCGATCTTGTCGGTTTCGGCATAGTTATCCCCGTGCTCCCCTTCTATGCTGAAGGGTCTCGCTTTAATGCAACGCCTCGCACCGTTGGTTTGCTCTTCGCTTCCTACTCGATCATGCAGCTGATCTTTTCGCCCATTCTGGGTAGGTTGTCGGACAAGTATGGCCGGCGGCCGGTGCTGCTTGTATCCATTATTGGCACCGGCATTGGATTTCTGATTCTGGGGTTTGCGACGACACTCTGGATGCTCTTTGCGGGACGCATTCTGGATGGCATTACCGGTGGTAACATCTCGACCGCGCAAGCCTACATAGCCGACGTTACCACCAAAGAGGAGCGGGCGAAGGGCATGGGTTTGGTAGGGGCAGCTTTTGGACTGGGGTTTATTCTGGGGCCCGCGCTCGGCGGGATACTTAGTCGCTGGGGCATCGGAGTTCCCTTCCTGTTTGCCGCCGGCCTGTGTTTTGCAAATTCCCTTCTACTCTATTTCACTCTGCCGGAGAGTGTCACAGCCGATCATCAGGCCCGGGTTTCGGCGGCCGGAGGTCGCGGGCTGGGACGTTTACTGGCTTCGATGGGACAACCGCGATTGGGCTTCGTACTCGGTATTTATTTCCTCTTTGTGGTTGCGTTTTCCATTATGACGACATCGTTCTCGCTGTACACGATGTTCCGCTTTGGTTACGACGCGCAACACACAGGTTATCTCTTCGCTTACGTTGGCTTGATCGCAGTCATCATTCAAGGTGGCTTGATCGGAAGACTGGTCAAAAAGTTTGGTGAATTACCGCTTGTCATTGCCGGGGCACTCTGTTTCAGCCTGAGTCTTTTTGCCATTCCCTTTGTCGGACCCCAGGCCGGCGGCTTGTTCGCGTTGATGTTGGGCGGGGGAATCTTCTCGATGGGGAACTCACTGGCCATGCCGGCGCTCACCAGCCTGGCATCAAAGAGTGTAGGCGAGGCGGAACAGGGGGGAGTGCTGGGCATCACGCAATCGGCCGCCAGCCTGGCAAGAGCGGTCGGCCCCTCAATCGCGGCGCTGTTGATTCACAGTGCTTTATCGCACCGGGGCGCTGACGGACAGCCGCATCAGATGAGCGATCATTCGCTGCTGGTGACCTTTTGGACCGGGTCCGCGGTGATGTTCCTCGCTTTCCTGCTCGCCGTTTACTTCATGCGCGCTCATGCCAATGCATATTCACATGAGCTAACCGAGCCTGCCTGAGTTTCAGCAATTGGACACAGGCTGTCTCAAACAGTGAGTTATGCCGATCATTTCAGGAACCGAGCCAGCGGGCCGTCAGGCTTGATGATGTCACGCAGAGCTGAGTAAGGAACCAGCACACGTTGCGGACCCGCGGCGTAGGGACCAACCTGATAGGCGTCAAAAGTAATCGCCAATCCCTTTTTTGTAATTGTCCAACTTTGATAATTTCTTGCCTGGGGACCAGCGCCGGTATTGATTGTGGCCTCGTCCAGAAGTGCGCTCGTGCTTTTGCTTTGCTGCTTTAGCTCCTTGATGCAGTATGAAGAAAGCGCTTGCAGATACCTGGCGCCGGGATTAAATAGTTCCGCAAGCTTCAGTGCTTTGCCTGCTTTAACATCATAGTTGAGCACTGCCGACGAAGAATTAGGATGTGCTGCGCCACTACTGTAACTGCCGACGTCAAATTGAATACTAATCAGATCGTCATCGGCATGAGCAACGTCGTAGCCAATTTGCAAAGTGCTGGCTGGTACAGGAGTAGGCGAGGGCGCCGCAGCGAGGGGCGGGTTTGATTGCGGAGGCTCCTCCACAACCATTAGCTTTTTAAATTCACTGACTTGCCTGATGACCAGATTTTTGGCTTCCTGATTGAATTTTTCAAAACGATTGTCAAGTGCGCCGGCCGCCTGGGGGTAATCTGCCTCGACTTGATAGTGAAGTCTCTTGTTGTTCTCCCTGATTTGCTTAGCCGTTAATTCTACGCCGCCGGAAAACGCTATTGGCTCTTCATGTAATGAAAAGACAGTGCGCTTATCGCTGTTTGGCCGGGACCAGTTGCCGATCAGATTCACGCGGCCGTCATCTTTGTCTGTAAGCCAACTACCTTTGAACAGACCAGTCGGTTTCCCGCCGGCATCGAACTCTTCCAAAGTGAGATTACCGTCCTTATCAAGGGTGCCCTTGAGGTCGATCTTCATTCCTACTTTTTGATAGGAGTAGTTCCCGCTAACGTTCTCGCCGTCCCGTGTGAGTTTCATCTGCAAGCCGATTCGGGTTCCGATTGAGCCTTTGAAGAATTTTGTCTCTCGGATAACGGGCGGGGCGCTATTGACGGCGGGGTATTGCCCGGTCGCGCCGGGACTGGCCGCTGCTCCCGGGGACAGGGCCGGGATCACGCCCGACTTGCGTCTGCACGCGCTGCCGGTCAGGACCAGCAACACGATTAGCAGGAGGATTCCGGATCGCTTTTGCGCAGTCATCATTTCGCTGGAACTCGCTGGACTTTCACGATGAAACCTAAGAGAGTTGAGCATGAGAAGTCTCCCGGGCTACCCCTTAAGGAACTTCCAGGTTCTCGATTCGCTCGCCTGAAAATACACCCATGCGCTTAACTTCCGCCCGGATGTGTTCAAAATTCAGATAACACAACCTGGCGCCGCGGAAAACCTCGTTATTGGTAACCTCAGCCAGGGCAAACGAAGGCTGCTGGAAGTTCTGAAACTCTTCGTCAGTTTGGAAGCTCACTGCGGCCAGCACCAGTCCCAACAGATCGCCAATAAACATGTCGATAGCGCAGGAGTATCCAGCGCATTCCAACTGGTAGCGATTTTTTCGGATCTCATTAGCTTCAAAAATCGACAGCGCTTCATACTCGTTTGCATTCAGGTAAGTTCGCGTTGTCAGGATCCGCCAAAGAGCTGACGGATCCGGGGCATACTTCTGGGTGAATTCCGCGGTCCACTTGTTTGTTTGTGGGTTTCGCACCTTGCGTAATCTCAGCCGCGTCCCGGTAATGTAGTTGTCTGTGATCTGCAGATGATGACTGGCTCGCGTCAGTCCTTCGGGCAAGTCCTGCAGAAGATAGCGGCGTTCCCGGCTGAGCAGCGCATGCTCACTCTCAGGCAGTTGGGTGTTCTGATCGGTAAGTTTGGCGACTCCCATTATTTCTTTTTGTCTGGCCGGCGCGCTTCAGAATCCTCTTATCGCGCCCGGAAAATGCCCTTAGCCTCCAGCATTTCATATTCTGCCGAGTTTAGGATCAAACGTAAAAGCTCGCCGGTAGTCGTCTGCGATGAGAATGCGGGCAGGCATAACTGTAATGCAGGCCAAAAATTTATAACTTAGCGCTGGGGGCCTGTCAATTGGCCTTCCGACGCCCGTACTCCAACCGGCGCGGAAAAGGCTTTTCTTGACTGACTTCCTCTGGGACGTCCATAATCGGTCGGAGACGTTTTGCCCCTCAAGTCTCGGGAAACATGAGACAATCACTGATTGCAGTCCTGGCCCGGCAGTCTGACGAACCCATTGCGGTAATTAACGGAGGAACTACAAAGTGGTCAGTGAACAAATGGAAGAAAGCTTGCGTCGTGAGATAGAGAATTACGTCGAGACACGTCTGAGTAGTATCAAGCAGGAGCTCGCTCAGCTGCAAACTCAGCTTAACGAGACACTGAATCGTGTCCTGGCAAGCGAAGGCGAGGCCCAATGGGATGGCTCGCTGGCGGCTTCGGTCGCCGAACACCTGCGCGCCGCACATGAGCGGGGTATTGAGTTGGCGGCTTCCGAATCCACTCGCGCCCAGGCTTCGAGTGACATGGCGATTGTTAAAGCCGCCATCGAAGAGATTGAAGCAGAAACTACGCAGGCAGAGGTTCTTAAAACGCTGGTGAACCGGTCGTCTTCTTTTGCACCCCGGGTTGTTTTCTTTGCCCTCAAGGGCGACCAGTTCCGTGGTTGGCGTGCCCGTGGCCTCGAGGGTTCGATTGGCGACAATGCAGTGCAGCAAATCACCTTCCCCGCGTCGGCTGATACCATGGTTGGTGAAGTAGTAAAGTCTCGCGCGACCTGGAGTGGCGATCCCCACGCGCATGCGGACGATAATTTGGTCTTAGATCGCCTCAGTGAACAGTCTCCACAAAGAATCGTCTCCGTGCCCCTGATCGTGCGCGGACGCCCCGTCGCGGTGCTTTATGCGGACTCCGCCGCCCTTGACGCTGACGCTATCAATCTTGAAGCTCTGGAGACCCTGGTGCGGGTGGCCGGCATGGCGATTGGCTTGCTGTCGGTTTCGCAGGCAGGGGCAAAAGCTCCAGCAGCGGCTGCGCCTGAACCGGCTGTGGCGCCAACGGAAGCGGCCGCATACACTCCGGTGCGCGTATATGATGAAGGCACCTCCACTGAGTCCACTGCGGAACCAGCCAAAGAGGATCTGCCCACCGTGGAGCCCATTCCTGTTGCCAGAGAGCCGGAACTAACAGAAGCTGAGCCGGCGTCCCTGGCCAGTCCACCATCTGACTCTGCACCGGCAGAGAGTTCGTTTGAACCAGCCGCAGTCGACATCTCCGCGGCCGAAAACCTGGCAACCCCCGCTCCTGAACCGGCGCCAGTTCGTCGCCGCAGCAGTTATGATGCGGCCCTTCCCGTTGAGATTTCTGACGAAGAGGAAAAACGCCAACACCACGACGCACGCCGCTTTGCCCGGCTCCTGGTCTCTGAGATTAAGCTATATAACGAGCAGAAGGTGGTTGATGGACGCACTCAGGGAAATCTCTACGAGCGCCTGCGTGAGTATATCGACCGCTCGCGCGAGATGTATGACAAGCGTGTGAAGCCCGGAGTTTCGGCGAAGTACGACTATTTTCATCACGAATTGGTTAATACTTTGGCCGAAGGAGATGCATCAAAGCTTGGTGACGCTTATCCAGGCACGGTTGTCTCCGCATAGAAGTTTTTACGGGAGTTACGAGGAGTCTTGCTAAAAGGAATTGTTACTCGCAATTGGTTACTGATAATAATCGGGATTGCGATCGTCGTTGGCGCCTCGTTGCCGCCGTTCTTGAGCGCGAGTTGCTTCACCCGGCAACAGACTTCTGCTGAATTGAGGGCCCTCGAAAACCTACGCACCATGACCCGCAATGGCGTCCTCCCGGCTGAAGACGCTGTCGCGCGCATCGAATCCGATTACCCGCGAACAAAGACCGCCGGCCTCGCTCGCCTGCTTCGAGCTCGGATAAAATCCAGCAACAAGGATTTTGTGAGCGCTGCGGCCCTACTCGATAGTGCAGTAATTCGAGATCATACAGCCCTGGGGGATTATGCGTTGCTCATGCGGGGCGATGCTTTGGAGCAGGCAGGCAAACCGGCCGAAGCGCGCAGCTCTTATGAAAAGCTAGTCCATGATTACCCTTCGTCGCTCACCGCTCGTGATGCCAGGCTGCGTGCAGCCAATTTACAACTGCAAGGCGGCACATTAGCAACCGTCGCTCCAAGCTTGCGCGAGCTCGCGGCTAACAACGACGCGGCGGCTTTGACACTCATTGCCAAAGCTGCTGAGCAGCAGGGCGACAACGCAAAAGCGCTGGCCACTTATCGCCAGATCTATTTCTATGCGCCGGCGGCGGCAGAAAGCGCAGTCGCCAGCGCCGCGATCACGCGCCTGGGTGGAACTAGCGCGGCCGGCAATTCGGTAGAAGCCCTGACCCGCGCGGATCGTCTCTACGAAGCAAAGAAGTACGTCGAGACCTTCGAGGCATATGGCCAGGCGTTCGCCAGCTCTCCCAGTACAGCCACGCCGCAAAGCCAGTTACGGCGCGGGATTGCGGCAGCCTATCTCAGGAAAACCAGCGAGGCGGTGGCGGCTTTTAACAGCGTCCCTGCAGCAGCAGGCGAAACACGCGCTGAAGCGCTCTATCAACTAGTGCAAACCTATGCGCGCACCCGGCAATGGCCACAGGTGCGTACGGCGATTGAAGAACTGCGACGCGCCTTTCCCGCCAGCGCCTGGACGCCACGGGCGATAGTCAATGCGGGAATGATCGCCGATGAGGCAAAAAATGCCGCTGAAGCGTCCAATCTGTATCAGACAGCCGTCAGTGCTTTCCCCGATTCCATCGAAGTGGCGCAGGCGCAGTTCAACCTGGCCTGGGCCGCACATGACGCAAGGAACTTTCAGGATTCTGCGCGCCGGTTGACTGAGCATCTGGCGTTCTATGCCGATAGAAATACGGACAATCGCGGCCGCGCCGGCTATTGGGCAGCCCGCGATTCGGAACGTGCGGGAAAACTCGCCGAGGCTCGTGCTCTCTACACGGCAGTGCTGGGACGCTACGACGCCAACTGGTACGGTTACCTCGCCAAGCAGCGCCTGGATGCAATGGCGAGCGGCGGCAACCCACCGCAAAGGGTTTTCGCAGCGGACTCTTTGGTTGGGCGGGCAGCTGCGAACCTGCAGACGGTCACGGTGGCAGCGGAAACTGCCGGACCGGAAGCCGACACCGCCATTGCCAAAGCGGATCAACTTTCGAATATAGGCCTGGACGATTGGGCCCTGGCAGAAATGGCCAAAGCATCAGAAGCGGCGCCCTCCAGTCCGCGGATCAATTTGGCCACCGCCCGCATCTATCGCAATCAGGAAGACAATGTACGTGCTCTCAACATCCTGAAGAAAAGCTATCCCGATTACGCGCAAATGAAACCGGAAGAACTGACACCCGAGGAATGGGACGTGTTCTACCCTCTGGCCTACTGGGACATCATTGTGCAGGAGTCGCGGGCGCGAAACCTTGATCCCTTTCAGGTGGCTGGCTTGATCCGCCAGGAGACGGTCTTCAACCCGCGCGCGCGCTCGGCAGCTGCCGCTTATGGCTTGATGCAGGTACTGGTACCGACCGGCAGACTCACTGCAAAGAAGTATGGCGTTGACCGTGCCATTACCGCTGACTCCCTCTACGAGCCGCGCCTCAATATCCAGCTCGGCACGGCTTACCTGCGCGATCAAATCGATAAGTTTGGACGCATTGAATACGTGGCTGCTGCCTACAATGCCGGACCGATGCGCGTCCCGCAGTGGCGCGCCTCCTTGCCGTCTGAGATAGACGAATGGGCAGAGGCCGTGCCTTTCAAGGAAACGCGCGGGTACATTCAGGGGGTGGTGCGCAATCGCTTACAGTATGAAAGGCTCTACGACCAGAACGGCAAGTTCCGCCCGCAAGTCGGCTCGCGTGCGGTCAATCCGCCCCGGCCCCAGCCAAATGCCACGCCGACAACCGTGCCAGTCAATCCTAATGTGCGCCGGCGTCGCGTGATCAGTGGAGATGAAGAGTAGTAAAGGCGCCGGAAAATTCGCGCGTTAACCGCCGTCCTTGCGATCGACGACATTTCTGGTCTGAACCTCCTCGTCAACAACTAAGAATGATTACTTTCGAAAGACTTGCGCTTGGCTTGCTGCTGCTTGTAGTCATTGCCGGCGGAGTGTTTGCAGCGCCGAAGCAACAAACATCGCCGCGGCCGGCTGCGCGCACGGCTTCCTCGCTGATCATTAAATCCGAACCAAATGCCTCAGTCTGGATTGATGAGATCCGTCGGGGGGCCACCGACGCGTCGGGAACTCTGACGCTTAACAGGCTTTCTTCAGGCAGGCACACCCTCCGCGTGCGCGCCCGCGGCTTCAGGGAAGCTTCCACGACCTGGGGCTCTGGCCGCGGCAAGCTGCTCGCGGTCAAGCTTATTCGCACCAACGACAAAGCAGAGCTGACATTCCAGGAAGCCGAAGAAGCTCGCGAACACGCAAAGGATGACACTGAGCGAGAACGAGCGGTGGAACTCTATCGAAGCGCTTTGCAGCTGCGGCCCTGGCTTCCCGCAGCCCAGGTAGGGTTAGCGCGCGTGCTCATGGACCTAAACAAGTCGGAAGAGGGTTTGGCGGCGATTGAAGCAGCCCGACGTTTACGAGCTATTTACCCTGAGGCGTCGGCAGTTGAGGGCCGAATTTATCGCGAGATGGCCTTCACCGACGAGGCTATCAAGTCTTTTCTGCGCTCAATACGCGAGGGACGCGGCTTTCAACCAGAGGCCCATGTGGGACTCGCGCGAGTCTATGAAGATCGTGGCCAGTACGACTCTGCCGCCGCCGAATATGCCATTGCCATCAAACAACTCTCCGATTCCGAACCCGTGATCTATCAGTTGCTGGGTGCAGCTTACGAGAAGCTGGAGAAGTATAAAGAAGCTGTGGCGGCCTATGAAAAATATCTTGAGCTTGCACCCAATGGCAATCTGGCGCCGGCCCTGCGTTCCATTATCGAGCAACTGCGCCGTCAGGCCGGCGGGGCGCAGTTGAGTCCCTGAACTCTTCCGACCTTCGGGCCAACTTAATAACCACAGATCGAGATTAAGCCAAGCAGGGTTGGGGGAGAAGACTAATTCTGATCTAAAACTTTCTCAACTTCGTAACCCGCCGCGATCCACGCCCCCGTTCCTCCCATCACATTCAGAAGGTCTTTAAATCCCATCTGCCCGAGGATGCTCGAGGCTGCGCTGGAGCGGTAACCCCCGGCGCAGATGACTGCCGTGGTTGCGGCTCGATTAAGGCTCGACAATAGGGTGGACTCTCGCAAGTTAGCCAGGGGTGCAGGGATCGCCCCCGGCACATGACCCGACGCAAATTCAGGGGAGCGACGGACGTCGATGATTTGCGGCCGCGATTCAGAACCAACCAATTCTTTCAGTTCGTCGACCGAGATCTGCGGCAACGTTTCGAGATTCATCCCCGCCTCTGACCACGCCAGCACACCTCCACGCAGGTTTCCCTTTACGTTTTCGATCCCGACTCGCGCCAGCCTGAGCACTGCCTCGGCAACCTGATCTTCGGATTCGGCCACGATCACGATAGGCGCGTGCAAGGGAATGAGGCTGCCGGCCCAGCTGGCGAATTGACCATTCAGTCCGATGTTCAATGAACCGGGCAGGTGGCCGGCGCCGAACTCGGCTCCTGACCGCACGTCGAGTATGACAGCTCCCGCGCCGGCAAGTTCTGCGACGTCAGCGACCGCGAGAGAGGCCGGCCGGGGCAAGGCGTCGAGTGATACAGCGCCCGCGCGATTCAGCTCCGCATCGAGTGGAAAATAACCGGGGGCCTCAGGCAGGTCGGTGGTCATCATCGAGACAAACTCCGCTTTGGACATAGGCCTCAGCGCATAATTGAATTTGCGCTGCTCGCCGATCGTCGATGAGGTTTCCTTCGATAGGCTGCGTCCACACATCGAACCCGCACCGTGGGCGGGATAAACTTCCACGCTATCATCAAGCTTGAGCAGTTTCTGATGCAGACTGTCGTACATCATGCCGGCCATTGCCTGGGCCGAAAAGCCTTTACCTCCCGCGAGGTCCGGCCGCCCGACATCACCAATGAATAGAGTATCGCCGGTCAGGACCTTCAGCGGCTGCGGAGAAACCTGAGTATCGAAAACCAGGATGCAAATGCTTTCCGGTGTGTGGCCGGGAGTCTCAAGCACACGCAGTTTCACGCGACCGAGGTCAATCTCGTCACCATCGCGAACGGCCCGATGGTCAAAACCAGCGCCGGCCTTTTCGCCAAAAACTATTTCCGCGCCGGTGCGCGCCGCCAGCTCTCGATGACCGCTGACAAAATCAGCGTGGAGATGGGTTTCGATTACATACTTGATTTGCAATCCCTGCGCCTTCGCTTCAATGAGGTACTGGTCGACATCGCGTTGGGGATCGACGACCGCAGCTAAGCCGTCCGAGCCGATTAGATACGAGGCATGAGCCAAACAACCGAGATAGAACTGTTTGAAATACATTTGAGAAAATCCTCCCTGTTCCCCGTGTTTATTGACCAGGGCGCGAAGTGAATTCTCGCCCGGGCGCCAGGCAGCAGGCGAATCAAGTTTTAGTCAATGGCAATTTATAAAACTCTCTTGCAGGCTTCAAGGGCCGCAGCATCCAGTAGGGCCGGCGGGTGCCATCGGGCGAATGCCCGTCCGCAGGCCGAGTCATGGCCAGCCATTTGAGGTATACCTCGCGCGATTTTTTTGTGTCCACAAATATATCGCCCGGCCTGTCTGCAGGCTGGGCCTGCTTGATCCGCACCGCCTGGTGCCAGCAATGCATGCCGGAGATCGGGTCGGGATGCACTGGAAAAGTCAGGTTTTGATGAATCCCCGCATCCTTCCACCAGATGCGCTCGGTATCTGAGTCTGCCGACTCATAGGCTTCTATGCCCTGCACTCGCTTAAGTCCCCACTCGCTGTCGTGATGGTCGAGCTTGACCGTGGCCATCAGTTGACGTTGGCCTTCCTCTGTGAGCTTCCAGCGACCCATATGGTGACTGCAGGCAACCACGTCAGGACGAATCCCCTCGGTCACCCAGGCGGCAACAACAAAGTATCCGATCTCTGTCTCAACGCGCAGCAGTTCGCCGGTTCGGACCCCCAGTTTCTCCGCAAATGTCGGATGGATCCAAAGCGGATTAGTGTGCGCAATCTCATCCAGCCACTTGGCGTTGGCGCTCCGCGTGTGAATCTGCACGGGCAATCTGAAGGTCGAGATCAGGATGGTTTGATCTGCAGCGAGATTGTCTCGATGCACATGGCTCTTGATGTAGGTTGGAATTGCATATTCAGGCCAGCCCCAATCCGCCAGCGTCCGCGAGAAGAACTCCAGCCGGCCGCTGGGAGTGGGAAACCCGCGTTTGATTTCTCCATTCATGTTCACTCCGGCCAGGCGCCGTCCGGCAGCGTCACCATCAGGTGTCGGCAGGGGGACAATATTGGGGGAAGCCGGCTTGGCTGCCCGCGAGAACACCCGACCAGCGGCGTCTTCCTGTGTGTCCTCCAACTCCGCGGCAGGCACGGTTTCTTCATAGACAGCGCCAACTTTTCGTTTAACTTCAAAAGCGCCGTAGCGACGCATGAATTCAAGCGGTGTTAAGTTTTCCGCCGCTGCCTGCTCCGGCAACCCGGGCAGCGAATTATCAAAGATCCATTCGTAGTACTCGTCGATTCCCAGACGGCTTCCCGGGTTCTTCCGGGACTCAACATACTGGCGAATGCCGAGGCTGCCATCGGCATCTATGCGCCAGGTTAGTTCCAGCCAGAACTCGTTCTCTTCCCAAACCTCTCCCGGATTTACCTCGCGTGTGTCCTTGATTTCTTCTCTTAGACGTTGGCGCGCGGCGCGCATCACCGGCTGGCGAAAGCCCACCCATTGCGCGTCATGTGTTTCGTAGGAGTGAATGTCATGACGTTCCGATCCATGACCCATCGGCAAAACATAATCGGCAAAATATGCAGACTCGTTCCAGGTGGGTGTCATGGCGACGTAACAATTGATTAGATCGGGATCAGAGAGCGCCTCAATCCACGAAAACCCGTCCGGGTTGGTCCAAACCGGGTTGTAGACGCGTGTGAAGTAAACATCCAGCTTCGCGCGGCCGTCTTTTAGAAAGTGCGGCAATAGAAACGACATCTCATTCATCGCCAGGGGATATTCTCTCGGCCAGGTGACTTCATTCCACATCTGCGGATGCGGTGGCGTATAGATGGGACGCGGCACGAACTTATTCCAGGCGTTGGGAAACACGCCGCCTTCCACCGCAATTGCGCCGAGCAGCGCATTCAGCATAAAAAGCGTTCGGGCCACGGCCCAACCGCCGCTAACTCCTGAAGAGGCGCTGCGCCAGTTGTGACTGCTGAACCGCGTGCCTGCGGTTGCGACCAACTTCGCAATCTCTTCCAGCACTCGGGCTTCGACACCTGATTCGCCGGCCGCGTAGGCGAAGGTGTAGGAACCGTAAAGCGCTTTCAGCGCGCTTTCGAAATCCTCGAAACTCCGACCTTTCTCTTCAGGCGGCAAACCTGAAAGTCCAGCCTGGGAATGCGCCGCCAGATATTCTTCCCAATTCCACCAGCGCCGCACGAATTCTCGATTGTAGAGATCGTTTTGGATCAGATAGTTCGCTATGGCCAGCAGGATGGCCGCTTCGGAGCCCGGAATGGGTGAGATGAAGTGATCTGCATGCGTCGCGGTATTGGAAAGCCGCGTGTCGAAAACAATCAGCTTGGCGCCATTGGCTTTACCATCGATGACCCGTTGCGCATGGGGATTGAAGTAGTGACCCGACTCGAGGTGGGCGCTGATCAGCAGGATGACTTTTGCGTTCGCATGATCCGGGCTCGGCCGATCAAGTCCCATCCACAGTTGATAACCTTGACGGCTGCCGGATGAGCAAATATTTGTGTGCGAGTTGTGACCGTCGATGCCCCAAGCAGCCAGGATGCGCTCGGTGAAGCCATCTTCGCCGGGGCGACCCACGTGATACATGATTTCCTGGCGCCGGTCCTCGACGATTGCTTTGCGAATGCGGCCGGCGAGGTCATCGAGCACCTCGTCCCAAGCGACCCGCTCCCATTTTCCCTCACCGCGTTTACCCGCGCGCTTCAGTGGATAAAGAATGCGATCCGGATCAGTGATCTGATTGAGCGTCGCTGGTCCTTTGGCACAATTACGCCCACGCGAACCGGGATGCTCCGGATTGCCTTCAAACTTCCGCACCTCGCCGCTGGTCTTATCGATGTAGGCCAGCAACCCACACGCCGATTCGCAGTTGAAGCAAGTAGTCGGCACGAGCGAGTAGTGACGCTCTTTCCGTTGGGGCCAGGCCCTGGCGTCAAGCTCAACCCAGTTATCCCAGCGCTCCTTTGGTGGATACGCGGCAAGATGATTACAACTTGGCCCGGGATAGAAAGTCTCACCGCGCGTCTCGGTCTCCGCGCGACTTGCACTTACCCGCTCAGGCAACTCATCAGAAATCACTTAAGTGTGCCCCCAATGTCTTTCTGAAGTTTTTCAGCCTGCTTTGCCAGGTCATCCGCCTCCTGGGAGAGCTTGTCGACCCGCTCATTGTTGGCATTTGCCCTGGTCACGAAACTGGAACGATCTTCGGCGTCGATTAAGGCCTGTGGAGTGCCCTTGGCGGTCTCGACCAGTTCCGCTCGCTTCTCATATTCCCGGACCTTTATCAGCAGATACTCTTTGAACTTGTCCTTGATCTTCAGCTGACTGGCTTCTTCGTACTTCTTTGCGGCTTCTTTGAGCTTATCTCTTGCCTTGTCATAGGCGGCGACTGCTTGTTTGGCGGTGGCACGTGCTTCATCAAGGCGCTTCACATCCATCTGCAGCATCTTTTGTTTGAGCCCTTCGGCTTCGGTCACAAGCGTTTTGGCTTCCTGGACTGCCGCGTTGCCTGCCTCTACAAGCTTATTAGCCCGGCTGGTTTCATCGCTCACACTGCACGCCAACCCAACCATTGCCAACAACAACAGTGCCAGGCTGAGATTAGAAAGACGCCGGGGTTTCCTTGTTTCAATCATTGCCTGTTTCTCCTGTCTTTTTGTGTAGTGCAATGGACGAGGTGTATCTACCTCGTTCTACATCTCAACGGCACAGGTACTCACGCCAGCGGCACGGCTTGGCCAGCCTGGACGTACGCTTGTTCGAACAACATCATCCCCACCAGTGCCAGTGGCGCACTGCCAATGGCAAACGAGGGCCCAATAAATTCGCCGAGCACAAGTGCTGGAAGAACTCCCGCGAGCAACGACAAAAACATCCCCATCCAGAAGTCGCTGCGGTAACGGCCCCGGACCATTTCCCAAATCGCCAGGCGCGCATGCGCTGTGGGATGGGTCAGCGAAACCTCGCCCCAGGTCAGCAAGAGGTGGAGCAACGTGCTCAACGCCAGGATCCATAACAGCGGAGATACGACCTCAGGTTCATACCAGGTCGCGAAAGGCAACAAGGCAGCCGCGCCCAACAACACGGCTTGTATCAACAAATGAGGAGGCAGCAGAGGGTTCTGCCAGAGGTCGCGCGCTTTGGCCTGCGCAAATAAATAGGCGGTGTAAACTGCGCTGAGTAGCGCCAGCGGAATGCCCGCTATCGTTGTCCAGCGCAGAAAGAGTGCGGCCCAGGGTACGACGCCGGCCGGAAACGATAGCAAATTGTCCGACAAAGCAGAGCGATAGGCCACCGCACTCACTGTGAAATGAAGCAGTAAGAGCAGCGAATAGCCCGCGATAATAAAAGCGCCTTTCACCAGCCAACTCTTCCACTGTGGACGAGTAAAAATTAAATAAAAGCGCGCCGGATGCTCCAGATCCCAAAGCAGGAGCGCCCCAGTCATCGTCAAAAACATACCCGAAACAATCGGAGTAACCCAGATCCAGATGACACTCGTGGAATTTGAAATAATTCCAAACAACACTAGCAATGCAGAGACCAGATAAACCCCCGCGGCAATTCCCTTGGTCCAGGTGTAAAGACTCACCCGCCAGTCCCAGGGAATCGTGTGCGGCACGTCGTAGCTCAGGAGCGCCGCCGCAGATGAATTATTGGAGCCAGGATGGCCGGCAACCACATGGTTGGCGGAGATCAATTGCTCGCTCCACATGAAAAGCCCGCCTTCGGGGCGGCGGGCCGCGAGTGGATCAAGCGTCGCCAGATGCGCGCCTTTGTAAAAAAGCTTGGGTAGAGTTTCCTTTTCAGGCCGGCGCACGGTGACGGGCTCACGATTGATGATGCGCGCGACCTTTGACTCCGCATCGTTCAGGTCGCCCACCAGAATTGCTTCGGTGGGACAGACAACGACGCAAGCGGGCTCAAGTCCCACATCGATGCGATGCGCGCAGAAATTGCACTTCTCAGCCGAGTGATCTTCGGGGTTGATGAAAATTGCGTCGTAGGGACAGGCAGCCATGCAGGCTTTGCAACCGATACAGATCGATTTATCAAAATCGACGATGCCATCAGCGCGCTTGAACATGGCGGTAGTGGGACAGGCGGTAACGCAGGGCGCATGCGCGCATTGATTGCAGCGCGTCACCTGATGCGCGCGGCGCGTCTGTGGGAATTGGCCGACGTCTACGTGCTTGACGTAGGTGCGCGTCACCGACAGCGGCACTTCATTCTCGGACTTGCAGGCTGTCGTACAAGCGTGACAGCCAATGCATCGAGTGTGGTCAATGACCTTGGCCCATTTGATTTGGCTAGTCTCTGCGGCCATAGAATCTGCCCGCGAAGGGATCGCGCTGCTATTCGGAGTTACTCGCTTTCTATTTGTAGCAGGGCAACTATAACACGGTAAGCGATGCTGGAAATACGAAAGAACCTGCGAGCACACGGCCGCCTCTAAACGGACGGCTTTGCTGTTGCGAATCGCCGTAGCGCAGCGACCGCCGGTTCACTCCGCCGGCCGGTGGCTGAAGGCCCGGAGGGCTTTGCGGTGTTTTCTAAAAAGTGTTAGAAGTGCTCTCGGAAAAGTATTCGGGAAGGGGACAACAACATGATTGCTCTCAGAGCTCGACTGGTTATTTCGATTTTTGCGTTACTGCTCACTGCGTCAGTTGTCACTGCGGGCAACAGCAGCGTTCGGCCTCCGAAAATCAATCTTCCCCAGGAAAGCAGCGATGGCGCGCGCCGGGTCAAGCCTGAAGAGGCGCGCGAGTTGTGGGGAAAGGGTAAGGCCGTACTAGTGGACGTACGCGGCGATGCATCGTACAGAGCCGGTCATATCAAAGGCGCACTCAACATTCCGGCCGGCGATATTCGGGCTCGCGCCAAAGAATTGCCCCCCGGCAAGATGATTCTCGCCTACTGCTCCTGACCGGCCGAGCACTCCAGCGCCGGTGCGGTGCTGACACTGAAAGAGTTGGGAATTACCAATGCGGCAGCGGTACTTGGTGGCTATGATGCTATGGTGAAAGCCGGATTCGCCACCGAGACGAGCAACTAACGATTTGACAAGGCCGCGAAAAATCAAGTAACAAGATAAGTTGATTCTCGTGCGACTGATGGTCTGCGGAGGTTTATTCATGCGTTATTTTATTCGGCTGGCTGCAGCGGCACTCGCCGGAGTGTTCGTCCTGGCTGCCTGCAATTCCAAAGAGTCCGTTCCCAAGATTGCGAAGGCCCCGTCGCCGAGCGCTACAGCGCAGGTCAGTGACAACGTACGACGGATCACCCCGGCAGAGTTAAAGGAAGAGATGGCCAGGAATGACGTGGTCATTGTCGATGTGCGTGGCGAAGCGGCATACAAGGCTGGGCACATCAAAGGCTCGCGGCTGATACCTTCGACCGACATCCTGGCGCACGTCGATGAGCTGCCACGTGACAAGATGATTGTCACGTATTGCTCTTGACCGGCCGAACATACGTCCGCCAGTTCGGTGGTCAATCTTAAAACTAAAGGTATCGATAACGCAGCGGCAGTTCTGGGCGGCTATGACGCTATGATCAAAGCCGGCTTTGAAGTCGTAACCGGCTCGGAGCCAAACGGAACACGCTGAAGGCAGAAGGCTGAAGGCAGAAGGCAGAAGGACAAACGAAAGCTGCTCCTCAAAGGGTTCTTCCGCCTCTAGCCGCTCTCGCAATCCTCACAACAACTTTGTTAATTCAACCTTTCAGGGTTGCGAGTGAACTCTCCGCGTCCCCGCGTCTCCGTGTCCCCGCATCTCCGTGTCCCCGCATCTCCGTGTCCCCGCATCTCCGCGTTTCCCATCTCCGCGTCCCCGTCCCTCTTTTCCCGCTTTACGTTTGCGGAACAGGCACGCTGAGCCGCGCAGGCAGAGGGGTGAGAACTTTACCTGAGGGAACACATAAAACCGGGCACGGAGCGTTTCGGACCACGCGCTCAATCTCTGCGCCCAGCACGGGCGTGCCCCCGAACAGAGAGGCGTGCACATTCGTGCCGATGATGATTAGGTCTGCATCTTTTTCCGCCGCGAGGGTGACGATTTCCTCGTAAGGGCGGCCTTCAGCAATGTGCGAAATTGCCGGCGGCCCATCCTCACGCCTAAGCAATGCCATTTTTTCCTGAACGTACTTGCGCAGGTGACTCAGAGCGCTGAGCCCGCCTTCGGGAAACATTACCGAAATTTGTTCGATGTAGTCACCAATAACGTAGACGGCGTGGAGTTCGGCGCCGGTGAGATTGGCTAATTGATGCGCCACCTGGGTGGCCGCCGTCGACGATGGCCGGAAATTGGTAGCCAGCAGTATGCGGTTCAAATGAATTTCTGAATGGCCGCCCCGGTGCTCGACAAAGTCGTGCTGTGGCGGGCGAATGGTCAGCACAGGGCAGGGTGCTTCAGCAATGATTTCTTCGGCCGTCGAGCCCCAAAGCGCCCGCGACAGTCCTTTGCGACCATGAGTCACTACTGTGACCAAGTCAATGTCATAATCGCGCACTGCCCGCGCAATCTCAGCCGCCGGTTCGCCTTCGACAATTACCGGCTCCACCTCTAAGCCATCCAACAGCGGATCGGCAAGCAATTCTCTTACTTTCGCGCGCAACTGAAGGAGCCACTGATTTTCCTGCTCGGCAAAAACACGTTCCGGAAGCGTCAGCAGGTTCGGCGGGACCGAGGCACTCTGAACACTAAACAAGACGACTCGCCCGCCCCCACTACGAGCGAGCGCTGCGGCATATTTGAGCGCCGCTCGGGCATGCGCCGTAAAGTCGGTCGGAAAAAGAATGTTTCGGAAAGGGTACACGGTTGAAGTAGGTCTTGGGTCTTGGGTCTTGGGTCTTTGGAATTTAGTTAGTAGCCCGCTGTTTGTTTCTGTTCCTTATTCTTATTGTCCAAACTCTGTAGTCGAAAGCTTATTTGTGGCCGAAGAATCCAAAGACCAAAGGCCGAAGACCAAAGACCTCTTATTTTTGGCCGAACAATCCAAAGACCAAAGGCCGAAGACCAAAGACCTCCTTTAAGCTGCGTCGCGCCGAAGTCTAACAAAAAAAGCCGGTGGGCGACAGACCATGGACATTGTCAGTCCTGCCCTTCTCGAGGCGAAAAGATAACTAAATCGCATCTGCAGTGGGGGTTGCCACAGTCAATCGTCAATCGTCCGCCGTCGTTGTCCAGTTTTTTCTTTACCTCTGTCCGCGTTCCGTGCCAAACTCCGCAGCAACATTTCCTGTCCCAATCAGCAGTCGCGATCTATTCATCATCGTGTGGAGGCCGAAACACTTTGCTTAAAGGAATTTTTCGCACCAAGAACCTTGACGACATTCTGGCTGCCTTAGGCGAGGAAAAGACCAGGCTGAAAAGGACGCTTGGGCCGCTCAATATTACGCTGCTCGGCATCGGCGCGATCATTGGGGCCGGCATCTTTGCCACAGTGGGCACGGCAGCAGCCGGCGACGCAGCGCGCCCTGGGGCGGGTCCATCGTTGATGTTGAGTTTTGGGATTACTGCCGTCGTCTGCGCTTTCACGGCGCTCTGTTATGCCGAGATGGCGGCAATGGTGCCAATTTCCGGGTCGGCCTACACCTATTCCTATGCCACTCTGGGTGAACTGGTCGCTTGGATCATCGGTTGGGATCTGATCCTCGAATATGCCATCGGGAACGTAGCAGTCGCCATCAGCTGGGCCAACTACTTTCGCTCCTTCATGCATGACGCGCTGGGAGTCGATATTCCGCAGTGGCTCTCCACGGATTTTCGCACCGCGCGAAAAATCCCGGGACTGATCGAAAGCGCCCCTCACATTCTTGGTGTACCTATAGTTTTTAACCTCCTGGCCTTTGGCATTGTTGCTCTGATCACAATTGTGCTGGTCTGGGGCATCAAAGAGTCGGCGGAATTCAACGCCGTTATGGTCGGCGTAAAAATTATTGTGCTGACCTTTTTTATCGGCTTTCTGCTTTACATGGTTACTCCTTCAAAGATGGCCACGAACTGGCACCCGTTTCAACCGATGGGCTGGGGCGGAACGCTTGCCGGGGCCGCCGTCGTTTTCTTTGCATATATAGGCTTTGATGCTGTCTCAACCGTGGCCGAGGAAACGAAGAACCCGGCCCGCGATCTGCCGATCGGCATTATCGCCTCGCTGATTATCTGCACCCTCTTTTATGTGGTCGTGGCCGCGGTCTTCACGGGTGTGATGCCTTATGACGTGCTAAAAACCAAACTGGCTACCGAACAGGCTGAGCCGCTGACAATGGCGCTGCGGTATGTGGCCCCGGGCGCCCGCTGGGCCACCGGCCTGGTCGACTTTGGTTCAGTTGTGGCGCATACGGCCGTGCTGCTGGTCTTCCAACTGGGACAGCCACGCATCTTTTTCTCAATGGCGCGCGACGGTCTGCTGCCCCCGGTCTTCGCCAGAGTGCATCCCAGGTTCAAGACGCCGCACGTCACTACGATCCTGACCGGCGTGATCGTTGGTTTGTTTGCCGCAGTGATGAGCATTGACGAAATGGTCGATCTAACCAATATCGGGACGCTGTTCGCATTTGTGTTGGTATGCGTCGGCATTACGATTCTGCGCTACAAGGATCCCGATCGGCACCGCCCGTTCAAGGTTCCCTTTGGCGCCTGGTTTTTGCCGATGCTTGGCGCATTATCTTGCTTGTTCCTGATGTACTATCTGCCGCCCACTTCGTGGTGGCGTTTTGTTGCCTGGTTGATGATCGGTCTCTCGATCTATCTTTCTTACGGTTATGCGCGCAGCGCGCTGGGCGCCAAGTCCGATCGTTCCCGGATAACTCCCCCCTGGCTTTCGCTGCTGGGCTTTGCCTCGTTGCTGATCGCCATTGGCATCTTGATAGTCCCGCACGACGCCAACCTGAGCGAACTATCCACGAAACTGGCATCCGGCATGGCCGAAGGTAAGCGCACAATCATCGCGTTCAGCTGCATCGGTATTGGCCTGTTGCTGGCCGTGGTTGGATTTGTGATGGGCATCGCCAAGGGCGAAACTAATAACCCGGCGCGGTAAACGGATTAATTCTCAAGTCTCATGAACGCCCTGCCCATAATCGTTGGCGCACTTTGCGTGATCGCGATTTCGTATCGCTACTACTCTGCCTTCATCGCGGCCAGGGTGCTCACACTCGATGATTCGCACCCGGTACCGTCACAAACAATGTACGACGGCCACAACTACTACCCAACCAACAAGTGGGTGCTGTTTGGCCATCACTTCGCGGCCATCTCGGGTGCTGGACCCTTGATTGGCCCGGTGCTGGCCGCGCAGTTTGGTTTCCTGCCGGGTTTGTTGTGGCTGGTGATTGGTGTCTGTATCGGTGGCGCGGTTCACGATTTTATGATCCTGGTTGCGAGCATACGCCGCCGCGGCAAGTCACTGGCAGAGATTGCACGCACTGAAATCAGTCCGCTCTCGGGTCTGGTAGCAGGCGTGGCCATCCTCTTCATTGTCGTCATCGCGTTGGCGGGCCTGGGGCTGGTGGTGGTCAACGCCCTGGCCGAGTCACCCTGGGGAACCTTTACAGTAGGCTTTACCATTCCGCTCGCGTTGTTCATGGGTCTGCACATGTATCGCTTTCGCAAAGGTCACATCAGCGAGGCGACGATTATCGGTGTGCTGGGTCTCCTGCTCGCGGTTTACCTGGGAGGGCGCATCGCGGATTCGTCGTGGGCTCAGGCGTTCACGCTTTCGCGTAACACCCTGATCATTTTGATGGCGGGCTACGGCTTTATTGCCTCGGTCCTGCCTGTCTGGATGTTGTTGTGCCCGCGCGATTACCTTTCGTCGTATCTCAAGATCGGCACCGTTGCTTTTTTGATCATCGGTGTGATTCTGGTCCATCCCAATCTGAACATGCCGGCCTTCACACCCTTCGTATCCGGCGGAGGACCGGTCATTCCCGGCAAGGTCTATCCGTTTGTTTTCATCACTATCGCCTGCGGTGCCATCAGCGGCTTTCACGCCCTGATATCGTCGGGCACGACTCCCAAGATGATAGCGAAAGAATCCGACGCGCGCATGATTGGCTATGGCAGCATGCTGATGGAAGGCGTGGTTGGTATCGTGGCATTAATCGCCGCCACCTCGCTTTTTCCAGGAGACTACTTCGCCATCAACACGATGCAAAAAACCGACGCGCAGAGGGCAGCTTACGTGAAATTGGTAGACGAACATTCTGCCGCAGGCTTCGATCTTAAGCCGCAGGAAATTGATCGACTTGAGCAGGAGTCGGGCGAGAAGAACCTGCGCGGCAGAACCGGCGGCGCAGTGACCCTTGCGCTGGGCATCGCCAAAATCTTTGACGCGATCCCTGGCCTGCGTGGGCTGATGAAATACTGGTACCACTTCGCCATCATGTTCGAAGCCCTTTTCATCCTGACCACGATCGATACAGGAACGCGCGTGGCTCGATTTCTGATGGGGGAATTCGCCAGCCGGGCTTACCGGAAATTTGAGGAACCAAACTGGCAACCGGGGGCGATTATCACCACGGGGGTCGTCGTCCTCGCCTGGGCTGCGTTTATCTGGTCGGGTTCGATTTCCACCATCTGGCCCATGTTTGGGATAGCCAATCAATTACTCGCGGCGGTGGCGCTGTGCGTGGCGACTACGATAATCATCAATTCCGGCAAAGCGCGTTATTGCTGGGTCACCATCCTCCCGCTCAGTTTTGTCGGCAGCACGACACTGGTAGCGGGGTGGGAATCGATTACAGACATCTTCTGGCCGCTGACGCAAAAACCGGAGACGGCCGTGCAAGGCTACATCAACACTTCGCTAACCGCGCTCATCATGACAGCCGCGGTTATTATCCTCGCTGATTCCATTTACCGCTGGCTAGGTGGAAGTCCCCGACGAGAACCAATCGCCCCAGAGGCGCCGCTGCCATCGATTAGCGCATGAGTATGTTCCAGAGACCGTCGAAAAATCCTCCGCGATGAAAAGAGTCTTAATTTCTCTGGGCCTCGGACTGCTGATCATCCCAACGCTGCTCGGGCTCCTGCTGGTCGTGAAGATAGTCTCGCCGGCTGACTATCCTCCGGCGTTCATGTGGCTCTTTATCTGGCCACTTCCTTTACTTCGCGCACTTTGTCGAATCACGTATGTGGAAGTAACCGCGGGCCGGGTCATGCTTCTCGGGCTATTCGGGGACTATCTGTTTTTGAGTCTCCTGGCCTACTTGTCCCTCGCGATCCGGGGCCGATTTTTGAAACGGAAGGGGCGCGTTTCACCACCCCCACTACCGCCCGCACCATTCAGCGATTAATAGACAGTCGGCTCCTCAGAACAGTGCATTTAGGCTCCCAAAGCCGCTCTCCGTTGGACAGTTTGGCAATTAATCGGCAATAATACCCGGTTTCGCGCCGCCCCCTCGTTCGTTCTCGCAAACAGCCGAGGGTTTTTGCTTGTTCAGGGTCGGTTACGCGCGTTCAGGGCAGTTAAGTCTCGCCTGTATCTAAACGACCGGAAAGGAAACGTCCTATCGTGGCACTATCGCTGATCTCCATCATCAGCCTGCTGGCAGTTTGCTTGGCAGCGCTCTTAATAAAAAAAGCTATGAAAAATACTAACCAAATCTCCAAAGCGTGGGCGGCCGTCTGCCGCTCAGCTTTAACTGTCGCCGCGGGCGCCACCGCGCTCCTGCTCGGTGCTTCACCTGTATTCGCGCAGTCGCATGAGGGCGGCGAAGCGAGTCTCAAATTGCCCGATCTCACCGAGGTTACTTTTATCGGCGGCATGGATGGCCACCGGTTGTTACTGGGCGGCATCGTCATCTGCGTGCTTGGTCTGGGATTCGGACTGGCAATCTTCATGAATTTGAAGAACCTGCCGGTGCACAAGGCGATGCGGGAAATATCAGAACTAATCTATGAAACCTGCAAGACTTACCTGATTACGCAGGGCAAGTTCATATTAATCCTCGAAGGTTTCATCGCTGTCATCATCGTGCTTTATTTCGGTGTGCTCTCCAAGATGGAGCCGTTGCGCGTAGTCATCATTCTTCTTTTCAGCTTGGTGGGCATTGCCGGCAGTTATGGCGTCGCGTGGTTTGGCATTCGCGTAAACACGTTCGCCAATTCGCGCACGGCTTTTGCCAGCCTGGAAGGGAAACCGTTTCCGCTCTACGCGATTCCACTCAAGGCGGGCATGAGCATCGGCATGATGCTGATCAGCGTCGAGTTGCTGATCATGCTCTGCATTTTGCTGTTCATTCCCGGCGACTACGCGGGCCCGTGTTTTATCGGCTTCGCGATTGGTGAATCGCTGGGCGCTGCGGCCCTGCGAATTGCAGGCGGCATCTTCACCAAGATTGCCGACATTGGATCGGACCTGATGAAGATCGTTTTCAAGATCAAGGAAGACGATGCGCGCAACCCGGGAGTGATTGCCGATTGCACGGGTGACAACGCGGGCGATTCAGTCGGGCCCAGCGCCGACGGCTTTGAGACCTATGGGGTCACCGGCGTGGCGTTGATAACCTTCATCCTGCTCGGCGTCCACCAGCCGCGCGTACAGGTGCAGCTACTGGTCTGGATCTTTGTGATGCGCGTGATGATGGTCATCGCCAGCGCGATCTCTTATTTCGTCAATGACGCCATCGCCAAGGCCCGCTACCGCAATAAGGACACCATGAATTTCGAGGCGCCGTTGACCTCGCTGGTCTGGATCACGTCCCTGGTTTCTGTGGTGCTGACTTTTGTTGTCTCGAAGCTTATCGTGCCGACACTGAGCGGCAATACGGATTTGTGGTGGCAGCTGGCAACGATCATTTCCTGTGGCACTCTGGCCGGCGCCATTATTCCAGAGCTGGTTAAGGTGTTTACCTCGACGAACTCGACGCACGTCCAGGAAGTGGTCACCTCTTCGCGGGAAGGCGGCCCTTCGCTCAATATTCTTTCCGGTCTGGTCGCAGGGAATTTCTCGGCCTACTGGCTGGGCTTGAGTATTGTGGTCTTGATGTCGATTGCCTATCTCTTCAGCACCATGGGCCTGGGCACACTGATGGTCGCCGAGCCGGTGTTTGCATTCGGTTTGGTGGCCTTTGGTTTCCTGGGCATGGGGCCGGTTACGATTGCGGTCGATTCCTATGGACCAGTCACGGACAACGCGCAGTCAGTTTATGAGTTGTCGCTGATTGAGCAGGTGCCCAATGTGGAAGCCGAAGTTAAGCGAGATTTCAACGTTATTGTGAACTTCTCGCGTGCCAAGCACCTGCTGGAAGAAAACGATGGCGCCGGCAATACTTTCAAGGCCACCGCCAAACCGGTGCTCATCGGCACCGCAGTAGTCGGGGCGACTACCATGATCTTCTCGATCATGATGACGCTGACCGACGGTTTGAGCAGGGACACGGAAAAGCTTTCGCTGTTGCATGCGCCCTTCGTACTGGGTCTGATTACCGGTGGCGCGGTCATCTATTGGTTCACCGGGGCTTCAATGCAGGCCGTGACCACGGGCGCTTACCGGGCCGTGGAATTCATCAAGGCGAATATAAAACTCGATGGCGTGGAGAAGGCCTCGGTCGAAGACAGCAAAAAGGTCGTAGAGATCTGCACCAAGTACGCGCAGAAGGGCATGTTCAATATCTTCATGACCGTTTTCTTTTCGACGCTGGCGTTTGCTTTCTTTGAGCCGTTTTTCTTTATTGGCTATTTGATCTCGATCGCTATCTTTGGACTGTATCAGGCGATCTACATGGCCAACGCGGGCGGCGCGTGGGACAACGCCAAGAAAGTAGTCGAGGTCGATCTGAAACAAAAGGGCACGGCGCTGCACGATGCGACCGTAGTGGGAGACACGGTGGGCGATCCCTTTAAGGACACCTCTTCAGTGGCGCTAAACCCCGTGATTAAGTTCACTACGCTGTTCGGACTGCTGGCCGTGGAACTGGCGGTGAAGTTGTCAGCAGATAACATAGACTCGCGGCCCTGGCTTACTCCCGGCCTGTCGCTGGCTTTCTTCATGGTCTCGGTGGTCTTTGTCTGGCGCTCGTTCTATGGCATGCGCATCGGCGCAGCCATTGAGGACGCGGCGGCGATTGGCTCCAACCTGCTGCCGGGCCACGGCGCTGCAGCTAGCCTGAATCCGCAGCCCGAGCCTCCGGGTGTCACCATACCGGCTGAGCCGTCTTCGCTTCATGCGCAGCCGGACCCGCTGGTGATCGACTCGCGGGAAGAGTAGAGCGCTGAGGCATGCTCACGTTTGAAACCGCGTGAGAATGCGCGTTTTCGGGTATGATGGGGCTGAAAGATTGAGAGAAAAGCGATGGACACTACCTATCCAAAACCAGACACCCTGATTGGCGCTGCTTTGGCGCCTCTTGATTGGACCAGGTCCGTGGGCCTTGTTCTGGGCTTTAGTTTGCTTACGGCGGCATCGGCGCAACTGGTAATTCCGATCGGCCCAATTCCCATCACGGGTCAGACTTTCGCGGTCCTGCTGACCGGAGCCCTGCTGGGTTCGCGTCTGGGGGCAATCACAATGATCGCCTATCTGATCGAAGGCGCCAGCGGGTTGCCGTTTTTTCGCAGTTTTAGTGGCGGCCTGGGGCACCTGCTCGGGCCATCAGCCGGGTACCTGATTGCCTTTCCCGCCGCGGCTTTTATCACCGGAGCGTTCGCCGAACATGATTGGGACAAGCGCTTCTGGTCGGCGGCGGCCGCGATGCTGGTGGGCTCTTTCGTAATTCTTTTCAGCGGTTGGGCGGTGCTGGCGCAGTTCATGGGACCAATGGCCGCTCTACGGGTGGGAGTAGCCCCATTTGTTCTCGGTGACATGGTTAAGATTGTGCTTGCGGCCGCAGCTCTGCCGCTGGGTTGGAAGCTGCTGCAGCGCAAAGACTCCAAGTAAAACAGGCGCATAGAGTACCGGCTTTAGTCGGGCTTTTGTAATCCGGTAAGGCCCGAATGGAATCAAAAAGCCCGACTAAAGCCGGTACTCTATGCGCCTGTATTATCGTTCGAATCCTTGCCGTTGTACTGATCCAGCTTGCGATAAAGCGTCTTCCGGCCAATACCGAGAGCACGCGCAGCATGAGTCTTATCGCCCCGCGTATAGTCGAGGGTCGCCTGAATCGCCGCTTTCTCAATCTCGTCCATCGACGAAGGCACCGTCACTTCAAAAGTTGTCGTGCGCCCTTCACTCGCCGCTTTGGCCCGTTCCACCTTGATTCGATCCTGTTCCTGCAACACCGTCTTGCCGATCGCCTCAGGCAAATCTTCGAGTTCGATCTGCCGCCCGGAGGCGATGATTACTGCCCGTTCGATGGCATTCTCGAGCTCTCTTACATTGCCAGGCCATTCATAGGTCATCAGGGCCTGCAAAGCGTCCTTTGAGATGCCGGAGATGAACCGCCCGGTCTTCTGTTTGTAGTGTTCCAGAAAGTGAATGACGAGGGGATGAATGTCTTCAGGGCGCTCGCGCAGGGGCGGCAGGACGATGGGGAAAACCGAGAGCCGGTAGAAGAGGTCCTGACGGAACTGGCCCTGCTCGACAGCGCGTTTCAGATCAAGATTCGAGGCTGCAATCACGCGCACGTCGGTCTTGATCACTTCATTGCCTCCGACCCGCGTAAACTCACCATCCTGGAGCACGCGCAGTAAACGGACCTGCGCGGACAAACTCATTTCGCCAACTTCATCCAAAAACAGAGTGCCGCCGTTGGCCTCCTCGTAACGACCGCGCCGGCGCGCCCGAGCGTCCGTAAAAGCCCCTTTTTCGTGTCCAAACAGTTCCGATTCGAGAAGCGTCTCCGGGATAGCGCCACAGTTCAGTTTTACATAAGGCTGGTCCTCGCGGCCTGAGTTGTAATGAATCAGGTTTGCCAGCAACTCTTTGCCGGTACCGGACTCACCCTGAATCAGAACCGTAGTCTGCGTGTCGGCCACACTTAAGCCCAGCTGGATAGCGCGGCGAATTACCGG